>WNGA01002994.1_pt1 | contig 25535 bp, 26 predicted proteins | sample 5400061 | NCBI WGS metagenome assembly WNGA01 (sample SAMN13153366, study PRJNA577476) | soil metagenome | isolation source: 100 cm soil or saprolite under grassland replicate 2 | place: USA:California | collected 2016-06-15 | reverse complement strand
GGCTTTCATATTATTGAATCACTTGCATCATTTGTGAAAGCTATAAAGTTTGATAGTGGTTTTGCAATGGGTTATTGGGGAAAGGCTTTGGCTTATGGACCCAATATCAATGATTTGGGCTACAGCGCTTCGCCGGAGGCTTTGACAGCGACACAAAAAGCAAAAGAACTTGAAGCGTCCTGCGCTCCTGTTGAGAAGGCTCTAATTGAAGCGATGCAGGTAAGATATTCTGCTGATACAACACAAAGTCGTGAACATTTAAATCAGTTGTATGCGGACGCTATGGAGCAGGTGTCTCAGCAATTTTCTAATAGTGCCGATGCTGGTGCATTATACGCTGATGCATTGATGGTGCAGCATCCATGGGATTTTTATGATAAATATGGTAAGCCAAGATCATGGACACCCAGGATTGTGCAAACACTGGAGGCCTTATTAAAATCTTATCCAAAACATCCCGGGGCTTGTCATTATTATATTCATGCTATTGAAGCCTCTAATCATCCTGAAAAAGGTCTTGCTGTTGCAGCAAGATTGCCAGGATTAATGCCTGGCGTTTCACATCTTGTGCATATGCCATCGCATATATACATTCGTTCCGGTTATTATAAAGAAGGTGTTGAACTAAATGAAAAGGCAGTAAAAAGTTATTATAATTACCTTGGTAACTACGCACCTGTAGTAAATAATTCTTTTCTTTATTTGATGCACAATCTGCACATGCAAGCGGCATGCGCCAACATGGATGGTCGTTTTGCGGAGGCATTGAAGATTTCCAACGATTGTAAAAATAGTGTTGACACCAACTTTATGGATGCAGGAGGCTTCATGGGCCTATATGCACAATACATGTACATGACGCCATATTTCACCTTAATACGTTTTGGAAAATGGAATGATATTCTTAATACGGCACCTGTTCCTGAAACACGTGTTTATGCAAATCTTATCTGGCATTATGGAAGAGGGCTCGCATATGCACGTCAGCATAATTTTGAAAAAGCAAATGATGAATTGCAGCAATTACAAAATGATATGCAAAACCCACAATTGAAAGAACACCCCACTGCGTTTAATCCCGGCATAGCGGGTGCAAGTGTAGCAGACAAAATATTGCAGGGTGTAATTGCTGAAGAACAAGGTCAACTTGAAGAATCAATTGAGTTGCTGAAAGGAGCTGCTGAAAGAGAAACTAACATGTTGTATGCTGAACCAAAGGACTGGCCTCATCCGGCACAGCAATACCTTGGGAATGTTTTAATAAAAGCAAATCATTATGGCGCAGCGGAAAAAGTATATAAAGAAGACCTTGCTGTAAATCCAAACAATGGCTGGTCATTAACCGGTATAACAACTGCATTAATTTTGCAGGGCAAGAAAAAAGAAAGCGATATAATACAGCAGGAATTAAAGACAGCTTTTGAAAGAGTTGATACTAAAATAACTGCATCGGTTTTTTGAACAGGTTTATTACGGGGTGATTACCTGAATAAAAAAATATTATTTTCACGCAAATTCAATTTGCAAAGCTTACCAGCTAAGCGATTACTAAAATTGATTAAGCCACATGCCAATAAAGTGTGTGGCTTTTCCATTGAATTTTTTTTTGAGCCAAACTTTAAGAATGCGAATTGAGCTTATGTTGCGTCGCACACTTATACACCATAGCTATATTGAGCAAAGTAAAATTCTAATTTCGTGTAACCGAATCTTAACGATTCGTAACAACATCTAAACAAATCACAAATGAAAATTTATATTTCAATGCTAAGGGGTATTAATGTAAGCGGACAAAAGAAAATTCAAATGATTGACTTAAAAGCTTTGTATGAAGCATTGAAATTTAAAGACGTTACAACCTACATTCAAAGCGGGAATATTATTTTTAAAGCGAATGAAAAAATATTCGATGAAAATCTTGCTATAAAAATTGAAGAGGCGATTTATAAAAAATATAATTTTAATGTGTCTGTTATCATCAGAAGTGTTGAAGAAATGGAGAATATAATTTCCGTTAATCCCTTTCTAAAAGAACGTGAAATAAATATTGAAAAACTGCATGTTACTTTTCTTGCAGAAAATCCTCCACAGGCAAATGTTGAAAGCATTAAGCACATCGATTATTCTCCTGATAAATTTATTATTACAGGTAAAGAAATTTATCTGTATTGTCCAAATGGTTACGGGATAACCAAACTATCCAATAATTTTTTTGAGAATAAACTTAAAGTAAAAGCCACTACGAGAAACTGGAAAACAGTTAATAAATTTGTTGAGTTGGCTGCTTCAGATTAAATGCTTTTCAACTTTACTGACTTATTGACCGTCGAACTTGCTCCGTAAAGAACAGAACGTAAAAGTGAGTGACACAACAAAAGCATAATAGTATTGTTGCAGTTCGTCCCAAAAAAAATTCTGCTACTATCTCCGAACATTTATAAATGACTGGTAAATTGTTTCCTGAATAGCGCCACGAACATTCAATTGACCAAGTTTTAAATTAGCACCTCCATCAGGACAGACACGATTGGATAAAAAAATATAAACAATATTCCATGCTGGATCAACCCAAACACAAGTACCCGTAAAGCCTGTGTGACCGTACATTTCAGGGGGTGCACTAACAGTCGGATATGGTTCTTTGCGCATAACATTATCTTTCTCCGGTTTATCAAAACCCAATCCACGTCGGCTTATATCACTATGATACAAGGTAAAAAATTTGATTGTTTCTTTTTTAAGATAATGCTTGCCGTCGAGTTCACCTCCATTCAGCAACATCTGGTACAATTTGGCAAGGTCAGTTGCATTACTGAATAATCCTGCATGCCCCGCTACACCACCAAACATAGCTGCACCAGGGTCATGCACATCACCATGTAATAACTGGCATCTGAAAATTTGTTCATTTTCTGTAGGTGTGATGGTATTTAATTCAAGTGATGTCCGTGGCTTGAAAGTGGTTGTTTCCATGTGCAATGGTTTGTAAAAAGTATCACGCACATAAGTATCCAAAGTTTTACCGGTAAGCTGCTCTACAATCTTACCCATAAAAATAAAATCATTATCACTATACACATACTTGTCTGGCGGACCCAGCTTGCTTTGTAATATGCGTGCATACATAGTATCGATCCAATCCTTACGCATATACATACTGTCTGCTACACGAATATTGAATGTGTCATCAGCAACGGGTTTATAAAATCCTGGTTTTGGAGTACCGGTTAATGTATCAATCGTTTCTCTGTAAAAAGGAATAAATGCTACTAAGCCTGCCTGGTGCAATAAAATATTTTGAATGGTGAGATTTTCCTTATCTGTGCCACGCACCCACGGCAAATAATCACCAAGGGTTTTATTAAGATCTAATTTACCTTCTTCGTATAATTTCATTACAGAAACCATAGTAGCAGAAATTTTTGTAACGGATGCAAGATCATAAACAGTGTTTGTAGTTACGGGTTGAATGCTGTCATACGTCATATACCCATAGACCTGGTTGAAAACTATTTTTCCATTTCGTGCTATCAAAACAACACAACCGGGCGTTGCATGCTTTTGTATTGCATCATTAGCAATAGAATCGATTTTGTTAAGCACCAAACCATTTAACCCAACTGATTCGGGTGTTGCAGATGGCAAATCATCTTGTGTTGTTGCAGTAACACCATATCCATATTTAAATTGATTACATACGGTTACCGGTAATTTTCCCTTGGCTGAAAATTTTCCGCTCAGCCAATCAAAGGCTGCCTGGTGAAAAATTGTATCGTCTTCATAACAGGCGACAAGATTGAATGCATTGCAAACATTTTTTACAGCATAGGGATTTCCGAATACCATTGTTATTGACGGCTTTGTTTGCTGAATCTTTTGAATAAGCTGGATAGCTGCATCACTCATTCCAAAATTATTGGCTGGATATTTTGCCAGTTTATGTATGCCGATGATTACCTCATCATATTTCGCCTGCAATGAATCAAGCAACAACTTTGCTTTTATTGAATCTGCTTTGTAATCAAAATAAAAAAGGTCCGCTTTATATTGTTGATTCAAAAGATTAGCAATCGTATTTGCTTCAGTTAAACCAATACCAACATAAGCAATAGAAGAAATTTTATTGAGAGGCATTAAACGAGGATGTTTTAATTGTAACAGTGTGATTGCATTTCGCGCCACATCTGCTCTTAGTTGCGGCACTTCTTTATTCAAATCTGCTGTGAGGTTATTTATATCAACCGGTGTTCTGTGATTCAATCCAAGATTATATTTTGCCAGTAAAACTTTTTTTACTCTTGCATCAACATCCTTTTTATCAAGTTGTTTATTTTTTATTGCTTCTAATATTTTGTTGATGCTTCCGGGTATATCGCCCGGCAGGCAAAGCATATCATTTCCTGCTATTAATGATTGCAGTGCAGCATCGCCGCTTGGGTAATATTTTGCAACTCCCTGCATTTCCAAAGCATCTGTAAATGAAATGCCGGTAAAACCTAAATCGTTTCGCAATAAACCTGTTACATTCTTTTGTGAAAGGGATGTGGGCAGGTGTTCGGTTGAATCTATTGCCGGAATACTTAAATGTGCAATCATTACACTTCCCACGCCAGCATGAAATAATTGAGTAAAAGGATATAGCTCCAATGAATCCAACTGCTGCAGGGATTTATGAATTACAGGCAAATCCAAATGTGAATCAACTGCCACATCACCATGACCAGGAAAATGCTTGGCACAAGCCATTATACCTGCATCCTGCATACCCTGCATTATTTTAGTGCCGTACAATGCCACCTTGTATTTGTCTTCACCAAAAGAGCGAAAGTTGATAACAGGATTATCAGGATTGTTATTAATATCAACCACAGGAGCATAATTCACTTGTATGCCCGCACGTTTGCATTGCTTACCGATTGCTTTGCCAATTTTATAAATAAGCACGGTGTCGTCAATAGCGCCAAGTGTAAGCTGATCAGGAAATTTCATTACACTATCTGTCATGCGCATACCTAGCCCGGTTTCACCATCAATACAGATCATCAAAGGTGTTTTTGCAATGCTTTGAAAATAGTTTATATAATTGGCTTGCTGCACTGGATTTCCCTGGAATAAACAAATAGCACCTATATTGTATTGCTTAATTTCCTCTTCCACTTTCTTATCATAAAAAACAACACCATCAGGAGTTCTGGCAGACAAGCGAACTACCATTAATTGTGCAATACGCTCTTCTTTTGAAAGATGTTTAAAAACGCTATCTACCCAATGTTTGGCTTCAGGTGTTTCTTTATAAAATGTTTGGGAAAAATTTACAAAAGCAATAGAGAGAAAGAATAATGCTACTGACAAACGTTTCATTGAAAATAATTTTCGCGCCACAAGTTATTGAATAAAATATTTGAATTTTAGCTGTCAACCAGAAATGGATTATTACCTAAAGAATTGTGAATGAACCGGTATTAGAATCAACATCTCCAATAGCTATTCACATTACATTTCAAAATTCACTTTCAGTAGTAAAATAAAATAAGAGCAAAACAGAAGAGCAATTTTTTATGCATCATTTATAAAAATGAAATCATGTTTTTAAAACACTATTTTAATTTTTATTTAAGCAGTTATATGCTCGTGGGAAAAAATTTTTTTTGGCTATTCAAGAATTTTTCATCAATTTGGCGGCTTAATCTGTATCTAATCTTCCTCTTTAAAGCCACGACCCATTCTTCACTTTCATGTGAGGACATCTAACAAAAAATTTTTTAATCCTAAACTCAAAAAAAAATGAAAACTCAGAAATCTGCCTTATGGGCATCCCTCTCGTTTATGGCAATTGCCGTAATTTTTCTTGCATGTCAAAAAAATTTATCAAACAAACAGCAGGCGGTTAGCCAGTCCAGTTCCAGCAATATTGAAATTCCTGCTCTATGTGGTTTCCCTCAAGAATCCACATTATGGGGTGGACAAACAATAAATACCGGCACGGTAACAGTTGGAAATGATGCTGATGGTAATTTGTATGTTACTTATACCACATCAGGTTCCTGGCGTTTGGCAGAAGTACATGTTAAAGCAGTATGTAACGCGGAAACAGATCCTGATCTGATGTGTCGTGTAAGCGATGCTAATGATCTTGCCCCTGGACAATTCCCTTATCAACAGACCTTCGCTACCGAAGAAATTACCTGCGACAATATCAGCAGCTTGCCTCAAACTTACACTATAATGATTCCGAAATCTGACCTTGCCTGCATCGATCCTGCATGCTATTGTATTTATGCTCATGCCAAAGTGCTAAATTGCGATGGCGGAACGTTGCATGATGAAACTGCATGGGCTGGAGAAACTTTAATAAAGGACGTGAACAGATGGTATTATTTCATTAATTATTGCACACAAAAATGTACTGCTCCAATACATACATGCGATTGCCAATTTAAAACCTTTACACAAGGTGGCTGGGGAGCTCCTCCGCATAAAGGTAATCCGGGTGCATATCTCAAAAACAATTTTGCTACCTGTTTTCCTGGTGGTTTAACAATTGGTTGCACAAACGGTTATACATTAAAATTAACCAGCGCTAAAGCAATTGAAGACTTTTTACCTCAAGGTAGAATGCCATTTTGGTTACAGCAAAACTATGTAGACCCAGGCACAGAAAATATAACCGTTTTGACAGGACAATTAGTTGCGGCTAAATTAAACGTGGGCTTTGATGCGTCTAAACCTAAATTTGCAGCACCTCCTTGTCATCTTGCTGATGCGACTTTTAAAGATGGTATTTTCGCTGGTAAAACAGTACAGCAGGTTATTGATATAGCAGACCAAGTAATTGGTCAATGTTCAACTGCTTATTCTCCCGCCCAGGTTAATGAAGCATTAACTCATGTGAATGAGAATTATGATAATGGCCTACAAGATCTTGGATATTTCAATTGCCCGTCGCCTTGCAGAAGATAATATACTTTTTCTAAATTAACAAAAGATAACGTCTTCTTTAGTTTGTCCTAACAATTTATAAAACGGGATATTCAATATCTCCAATTTAAAAGCTACGATGAGAACTCAACTTTAAGAAAGTTGGGTTCTTTTTTTATAAAAAGTTCTCCAACTCTGAAAGCCTTCAATAAAGATGTATACGCCTAAATCATCTTATAATTCTTATAATCAAAAGGGCGTGAACCTGTAATTCTCTCAATCAGGTTTTTAAATTTATCTTTTATTTTAAGATGGTTATAAGAGGGATCGAATTCAAACTGCCAGTTCATTTGTTTAATGCGTTCCTTCATTATTTTAGGATGTGTACCTGTAAATTTTTCCAGTGCATCTATATTGGAGTAATCAAATTCTCCGGAATATGTTTTTTCTATCTCTTCATTCCAATCGTCACCATTCCAGTACCGGCCAAAGTTGTTAAACTTGGCCTGCATTGCTTTTGGTTCACGTACCCAGCCATAATGATATATGTAAGCACTTAAAGGTTTTACATTCAGCTTTTCATTATTACCTTTTCTAAAGCCTTGTGCATCCCGATAAGAATAAATGCGTTTATCATTTTTAATCACCCTTATTTCTTTTCTGTACCAGTGTGATGATGTTCCCACATAATCAAAAGAACCGTAAAAATGCTTATAGTTAAAAAGTAATCCATCTACAGTTTTATCATCTTTCCATTTCTGCATGCTCTGTATTACTTCTTCATAATATTTTTCGTGCAGCACTTCATCGCCCTGGATGTAAACACACCAGTCCGCTTCCTTACCTATGGCATTAAATGCTTTATCCGTTTCAGATGCAAGCACTTTTCCGCCCTGTTTTAAATTTTCATCCCAAACTGTATCAATGATCCTTATTTTTTGGGGATTAATAGATGCCACGAGTTCTCTTGTATTATCTTCTGAATTGCCCACGGCTACAACTATTTCATCACATAAAGGCAAAATAGATTGAAGTGCTTCGACGATTGGATATTGATATTTGATAGCATTTCTAATAAATGAAAACCCTGAAACTTTCATCCTCTCAACTTTGAAAAGCAAATTAAGTAAATAGTGGCTGTACTGTTTTACAAACTAGAATTATTATTATAAAGATAAAAAAGCACTGTATTTATTTTGTGTGCAGTGCCTGTATATTAGGAATTGTAAGAACTGATTCGTTATTCTTCTCAGGTCGTATTTACTCATGAATAATTATTTTCATGGTATTTAATGCTCCGCTAAACTTCATTCTCTTTACGCTCAGGTCGCATTTGAGGGAACAACAATACATCTTGTATAGAGGGTTGGTTTACCATTAACATACACAAACGATCAATGCCAACACCAATACCGCTTGTTGGCGGCATACCATATTCAAGTGCTCTTAAAAAATCATAGTCAATAAACATTGCTTCCAAATCACCACGCTCCATTAAGCGAACCTGTTCTTCAAAGCGTTCACGCTGATCAACAGGATCATTTAATTCACTGTAAGCATTTGCAATTTCTCTGCCGTTGATTATTAATTCAAAACGCTCTACCAGCCCGGTTTTGCTTCGATGCTTCTTGGTTAATGGACTCATTTCAACAGGGTAATCAATAATAAATGTTGGCTGTATATAATTATCCAGTGCTTTTTCACTAAAAATTTCATCTATAAGTTTTCCTTTGCCCATACTTTTATCTACGTCTATATGCAACTGTTTACATGTATTATATAAAGTTGCTTCATCCATTTCGCTTACATCAATGCCTGTATATTCTTTAATGGCATCATAAAGAGAAATTCGTTTAAAGGGCGCTTTAAAATCAATAACAGTTTCACCCGCCTGCACTTCTGTTGAGCCATGTAATGCAATAGCAATTCGTTCAAATAACCGTTCTGTTATTTCCATCATCCAGAAATAATCTTTATAAGCAGTGTACCATTCAAGTACGGTAAATTCAGGATTGTGTGTTCTGTCCATTCCTTCATTCCTGAAGTTGCGACTGAATTCATATACCCAATCAAATCCGCCAACAATTAAACGCTTCAGGTATAATTCATTCGCAACGCGTAAATAAAAAGGAACATCCAACGCATTATGATGTGTAACAAATGGTCTCGCTGCTGCGCCACCGGGAATAGCTTGCAGCACAGGTGTATCTACTTCTAATGCTCCATGCTCATTTAAAAATTCACGCATGGTATTAATAAGCTTTGTACGTTTAAAGAAAATATCTTTTACTTCCGGGTTAATAATAAGATCTGCATAACGCTGACGATAACGAAATTCAGGATCTGTCACTGCATCATATACATGTCCTGATTCATCGCGTTTTACAACCGGTAAAGGTTTCAATGATTTCGCAAGCAGTGTAAACGTTTGTGCATGTATAGATATTTCACCTGTTTTGGTTATAAAAACAAAACCTGTAACACCGATAATGTCACCAAGATCGATAAGATGTTTTATTACTTTATCAAAAAATGTTTTATCCTCGCCGGGGCAAATATCATCTCTGCGAACATACAGTTGAATAATTCCTTTTGTATCCTGTATCTTAATAAAAAATACCTTGCCTTTATCGTTAATGCTCATAATACGACCGGCTAAACAAACATGTGTAAACTTATCTTTTGTATCCTCAGTAAAATTTTGTTTTATATCGGTTGAATAATGTGTTACCGGGTATAATGAGGCAGGATATGGTTGAACTCCCAAAGTGTGCAATTCTTTTAATTTTTCACGACGGATGATTTCCTGCTCAGATAAATGTGGACTCATACTTATAATTTAAAAAGGATAGCAAAGATAATTCTCAGTTTGCAGTTTGTAGTTGGGAGTTTGTAGTTGGAAGATCAGGTAAAAGTCCTGAAAAATAAAAAACATAATTAATTCTATTTGACCTTTGTAAGCCTGATAAATATCTGAATGTATCGTAAGGCAGGAAGTGGCAGAGGGAGCATAACAGAGATATAATGTTCGTTTACAAAAAAATTTATATCGTCTTTTCAATCAACATATCACTATAACTGTTATGAATTAAATCTTCTTCTTTTATGTTGAAATGTTGCATTAATTCCGTGCATTGTTGAAATAATATTTCTGTAGATATTCCAGGATCAAAAATATTGCTGGCTTCTATTTCAACAAAATTACCTAAGCCAGGAACTTCATCAAGATGCACTTTAATGTTGTCAAGAAAAAATATCTTTCTTTTTTTCTCAACAATTACTTTAACGCCTAAAGCCTCAGTAAGCAGGCTTGCTAATTCCGTAGATTTTGTGACCGATACTATATAAAAATCCGATTGTTTGGGACCCTTTTGATTATTGCGTTTGTAATAGATAAAGTTATTTTCAATATTGCCTTGTCGCAATTTTAAGCGGCCTTTGGGAATATTGAAATAGGTATCTTTTTGTAAATCTATTCCTTCAAAATTAGCGTTATGTGCAAATAAAAATGCTTCCACCGTTTCCGGATGAAAGCATCTTGCTTTGATTTCGATATTAATATGCTTCATGAAAGTTGTTCAGCAATTTCATGTTACTTTTTGCTACAGCACTATTATGCCATTTCTAATTTTTGCTTTTGCTTTACTCCTGTCTTTACCTTTATTGGCAAAGGTTCAAATTTTTTGAAATGCATGGCTGTCCACACATGATCGAGCGTAACATCTGTAACACTAATGAAGTTGTTATCACTTAAAATTCGCCAACTGCAATCCCTGTTGAGGTCGCTTGCTATTTTACTGGCAGTTTTAGGATAGGCTATCCACAACTTACTTTCATTATGCAAAGCCGGAAATACCTCATTCAAAATGTTACATAACTGCTGGTGATTTACAGCAAAAATCAAAGCAAAATCAATTTTTCTGCTTTTAAGAAGGGGCGTTACATTTTTTGCATACGAGAGCTTGGCAAACTGTTTTTCGATTGATGATGGAAGACCTTGAATCAACAGGTTTTTCTCATCTTTTAATTGCAATTTTTCAAACAAACTTTGATTTGACATCCTTAAAAGAAATTAAGGTTAAGAAAGAACGGAGTGCAAAATTAAGGAATTATATGCAGAGAGAAAAGAAAAAATAGAATCTATTTTAGAAAACAAAAAGTTTTTTGAATTTTTTAATAGTTAAAAAGACACTTATTGCCGTGCAGGCCTGTAATATTTAAGTGCCTCGGGCATTAGCTCTTGCAATTTTTTGATACGTTCTTCATCAGCAGGGTGATCACTAAGAAAAACTGGCGGTTTTGAGCCGCCTAATTTTGCCATCCTTTGCCAAAAAGGAATGGCTTCCCGCGGATCGTAACCAGCCATTGCAGCGAATATTAAACCATAATGGTCAGCTTCTAATTCCTGGTTCCGTGAATTGGGCAGCAATACACCTACCTGGGCGCTTGGACCATATACATTGTTAAAAATATTTACTGTTTTTGGATCATTACCAAGTGCCACATTTCCTGCTACTTGTATGCCTTGTGCAAGCAATGCCTGGCTCATTCTTTCACGCCCATGACCTGCTACTGCATGGGTTATTTCATGACCAAGCACTACTGCCAGTGCAGTTTCGTTTTGAGTAATGGGTAATATGCCTGTATAAACCACTACCTTGCCGCCCGGCATACACCATGCATTTACTTCTTTACTATCAACTAGATTAAATTCCCATTTGTACCCGTCTAATACGTTGGAAACACCTTTTTCTGTATAGTATTCTGTTATGGCATTGGCAATTCTTGTACCTACGCGAACCACCATTTCAGCATCCTTATTTGTAGCAGTGTTAACAACTTTACTTTGGGAAATAAACTGAGTATATTCTGTTTTAGCCATGTTTTGCACCTGTGATTCTGACACAAGTGTTAATTGTTTACGACCAGTTACAGCATTACGTGTACAGGCAATTACGATAAAAAAGATGAAAAGAGTTAGCAGAAGTATTTTGTTTTTCATTTCACACTTTTTGATTGCTAATTTTTAAATAGCTGAAAACAAAAATAAAAACAATCTTAGTAAAGTAAAATATTGTATGTATAATTAAGAAATTTATGTTACAAGCATAAGTTTTGCATGTATCGCCTGTTGTGCCTGCTCCGAAACCTTATAAGTCATTCCCTTTTACATTTAGATTTTATGGCATCAGGTTAAGCGAAAAAAACTAACGTTTTAATTATTCTCTTTTTCTTCTTTGGCGGCGACGATCACGATATTTGAAGATGGGAACTTTGCTTTCTGTTCCGTTAATGATGCGGTTGATATTTTTTTGATGAGTAAGTATTACCATTAATGCTACTGCAACTGAAAAGACACGATAGAGTGTAACGTCATCATTAAAAATAAACAGGATAAAAACAGCAAATGATATTCCGGCAAGTATGGAGCTTAAAGAAACAAAACGTGTTAAATATAAAACAAGCATAAAGACGCCTACACAACAAACAGCAACAAGGGGTTGAATTGCCACAATCATTCCAAATAAAGTTGCTACGCCTTTACCACCTCTGAATCCGGCCCATAGAGGAAAGATATGACCCACTACTGCAGCAAGACCAAGCCCAACCATAAGATTAGTTCTGTCCCACTCATCATGCACATAATGTGGGAGTAAAAGGTAAAGACATGTTGCAGCAATACCTTTTAGCATATCTACAATCATGACAAGCGTTCCCCATTTTGCACCCAGTACGCGATAGGTATTTGTAGCGCCGGCATTACCGCTGCCATAATCCCGAATATCTATTCCAAAAAATCTTCTGCTAACCCAAACAGCTGTTGGTACAGAGCCAATAAGATAAGCAAATACTATAAGTAACAATTCATTCATGGGATGGTTAAAGCTGGAGGGCAAATATAAGATACTATTTCTTTATATAAGAATAATGTGACCTATCGATTTCTTAAAATATATTAATGCGTAAACTTCACACAAATCCATTTGTCCCTGTAAATAGTATTAATATTTTTTAAGCTTAATATGTCGGCGGTTTTCAGTATATGAGTCTCATCTTCCTTTAACAAACCACTTACTAACAAATGTCCATTCTCAATTAATGAATCAAAAAGCATGGTTAAATATTGAAGAATAACGTTTTTATTGATATTGGCAAGAATAACATCAAACTTGCCTAACGTAACTGGCGAATCTCTTAACAACAGTTGAATATTTTTACAATTGTTTCTTTTAATATTTTCACTTGCATTGCTGATGCTCCACTCATCATTGTCAATAGCTGTAATCTTTGCTGCGCCAAGCTTCTCTGCGAGGATTGCAAGAATGCCTGTTCCAGTTCCGAAGTCAAAAACATTTTTATTTTTAAAATCAATACTAGGCATTTGCTGCATCATCATATAAGTGGTGGCATGATGGCCAGTACCAAAACTCATTTTTGGTGTGATGATAATTTCATGCTCTACATTTTTTACAGGTTGGTGAAAGTGTGCACGTATAGCTACAAAATCATTTACTATTACCGGCTCAAAATTTTTTTCCCATTCTTCATTCCAGTTTTTTTGTTCAATCAAATTTTTTGAGTACGTGAGTTGATGAGATGAAATTATTTTTTTCAATTGATCTTCATTTAATTTATCGTCTGCTATATAACCCAAAAGAAAATTTTCTCCTTCTTCAAAACCGTCAAAACCAATTTCGCTTAATTGTGCAATTAATATCTCTGATTCTGTTGAAGAAATATTTTCAATTTTTATTTGAATATAGCTTGGCATAAAACAATTAAGCGTTTGTTTTTAAATGATACTACCTAATTACAAAATGATTTCGCAATGCTGATAAAAGAAGAAGGCGCAAAGAGTGCGACGCAATCGGATCTTAATAGTTATTCTAAAGTTTTGTACATCCACAGGATCATGCGGATAAAAAATATTCTGCAATAAAAAAGCCTGCAGAAAAAATTCCAACAGGCTTCGTTCTTTTTAAATTTTATTTCTTAGTCACTTTTACGTTCACTCTGTTGCGGGGCGGGTCTCGTTTCTGGTTTAGGCATTAGCGCTTTACGGCTTAATTTAAACTTACCTGTTTTATGGTCAATACCTATGAGCTTCACTTTTACAGTATCACCTTCTTTTAAAACACCTTCCATGCTTTCAAGGCGCTTCCAGCTTATTTCGCTGATATGCAGTAAACCTTCTTTTTTAGGAAGAAATTCCACAAAGGCTCCATAAGGCTGAACAGTTTTTACTTTTGCTTCATACACTTCACCTACCGAAGGAACAGCTACAATACCTTTGATCCAGCTAACAGCCCTCTCCAGCCCTTCTTTTGCCGGTGAGAAAATACTTACTTCGCCAAAATTGCCCACCTCTTCAATGTTAATAGTAGCGCCTGTTTCCTTTTGAATTTCCTGGATCACTTTACCCTGAGGTCCGATAACAGCACCAATAAATTCTTTATCAATAAACATTTTTTCCATGCGCGGCGCATGCGGTTTTACATCAGAACGTGCAGCTTCAATGCACTGATACATTGCATCAAGAATATGTAAACGTCCCTTGCGTGCCTGTTCCAGTGCTTCACGCATCAGTTCCATACTTAAGCCATGTACTTTAATATCCATCTGTACTCCGCAAATACCTTCGCGGGTACCCGTAACTTTAAAATCCATATCGCCAAGATGATCCTCGTCGCCTAAGATATCAGTAAGAATGGCATATTTACCATCTGACTCCCTTGTAATAAGTCCCATTGCAATGCCACCCACATGTTTAGCAATAGGAACACCTGCGTCCATTAATGCCAATGAGCCGGCGCAAACAGTAGCCATAGATGATGAACCGTTTGATTCAAGAATATCACTTACCACACGAACTGTGTAAGCATAATCATTACCTGGCATCATTTGCTTTAAAGAACGCATGGCAAGATTGCCATGACCAACTTCACGACGACCAGGACCACGCTGCATCTTAACTTCACCTGTTGAGAAGGGTGTAAAATTATAATGCAGTATGAATTTTGAATAGTCGGATTTAGCGGCGCTTTCAATCAACAATTCATCAAGCGGTGTACCCAATGTAACCGTAGTTAATGATTGCGTTTCGCCTCTTGTAAAAATTGCAGAGCCATGCGGCGTAGGTAACGGATCAACTTCCATTGCCAAAGAACGAACTTCATCCAGCCTGCGACCATCCAAACGAATGCGATCATCGAGGATCATATTCCGCACAATTTCCCACTGCAGGTCTTCAAAATATTTTTTGGCTAATTTTTGTTTAGCATCATCAGCTTCCTCACCAAGACTATCAATCAATTCTTCTTTCAGTGTCTTAAACGCATCACCTCTTTCATGCTTGCCTGTACCATCTTTTGCTATCTGGTACATTCTGTCTTTACTGAAAGCAATAACCTGTTGTTTCAATTCTTCATCTTGCTCAGGTTTTGGATATTCCCTTTTAGCGGTAACACCTTTTTTATCCCTTAATTCCTGCTGGGCTTTTATTTGAACGCGAATAGCTTCATGTGCCAGTTCCAAAGCTTTTACCAAATCTTCTTCACTGCATTCTTTTGCTTCGCCTTCCACCATCATCAGGTTCTCTGCAGTAGCAGCAATGATGAAATCCATATCTGCTTTTGCTAATTCAGAGCGGATAGGATTCACTACCATTTTGCCATTGATTCGCGCAATACGTACTTCAGAAATTATTTCTTTAATAGGAATATCACTTACGGCCAAAGCAGCGGATGCAGCAAGACATGCCAACGAATCAGGCATTACTTCTTCGTCACTGGAAATTAAACTTATGAGCACCTGCACATCGCAGAAATAATCATCAGGAAACAAAGGACGTAAAGCCCGATCTATTAAGCGGCTTGTTAATACTTCATAATCGTTTAAGCGTCCTTCACGTTTAAAAAATGAACCGGGAATGCGGCCTGCAGATGCAAACTTTTCCTGGTAATCTACACTTAAAGGAAAGAAATCCTGTCCTTCCTTTGGTTCTTCATTGGCAACAACGGTAGCCAATAAAATATTTTTGCCCCGGCGAACTGTGACTGCGCCATCGGCCTGACGCGCTAATTTGCCCGTTTCTATAATAACTTCGGTACCATCCGGTAATGTAAAGCTTGATTGAATAGGTTGTGATAACATAACATTATTAATAATTTACGAGCAATGATTTATGCTCTAAAGGAGGGACTGGCAAAGCAGTAAACCAAAAACTCAATTTGAAAATATAGCAGGTTTAAAAAATAAATTTATGCGCAAAAAACGATTCCCAACCGTTTACATCTGCAGTTGGGAATGATTTATGCATATCAAATAATTTATTTCCTGAGTCCTAATTTTTCGATTAAAGCACGGTAACCTCCAAGGTTGTGCTTTTGCAAATAACTGAGTAGGCGTTTACGCTGTCCAACCAGTTGCATCAAGCCGCGGTGAGTAGAAAAATCTTTTTTATTTTCCTGCAAGTGTTTGGAAATGTTGGCAATTCGCTCCGTTAGCAAAGCGATCTGCCCTTCAATTGAGCCGGATTTTTCGGCTGCTCCGGCATGGGTAGCAAAAATATTTGCTTTTTTTTCTGTTGTTAAAGGCATCTCAAATTTTTTTTAAAAGGCATCCAAATTTTTACATCTCTTTTTAGTGGCGGCAAAATTAAAGCAAATATTTCAGATAACTAACATGTAAGCATAATTTTTGACAATCCATCTCAGGCATTAACTATTTCTTTTCCAAAAGGCATTAATGAAATTTCTACCAGTTTAAAATGCTGTCTTGCGAATGGAATGCCGATAATGGTAATAAAAAGCAACAGGCCAAATACAATATGCATTATTGCTGCATACAAGCCACCTGTGAGCAACCAAATAATATTAAAGATTACAGCGAGGCAACCACTGCTGCCGTCTGTTGATACCACTTTTTTACCAAAAGGCCATAATACGAGTGCTGCGATTTTAAAACATTGAAGACCGAATGGAATGCCAATAATAGTGAGGCATAAAATTAATCCCCCAAAAAAATAACCAAGTGCCGAAAGCAGTCCGCCAAAAATTAGCCAGATAAGATTGCCTAATAAATTCATGCCGCAAAAATAGATGAATGATTTTTTGTGTGCTATACGATTTCAATCAGCTCTTTTCTTCATACTTAGCCGCATATATTTTTATTTTTTTTCCATGTACTTCAAGTATGATTGAAATCTGTCCGTCTTTACCTTCAATTGTAATTGTGCCTTCATTGCTTTCTCCGCTTGCTTCAGTCAAATTTGTTTTGATTGTTGTTTTCCCATTTTTGTAAGGTTCTTTCCAATCGCAACTAATTCCGGTAACGGTTCCCTTTAACTCATCTTGCGGAATATTATTATGATTAACAAGCACGCTGGTATTGCTGGTTTCTATTATTACACTATCCTCCCCTGCATGTTCCACCTGCCCGCTATCATTGAGAAATTCTTCTTTTACAGAACTCCAAACAACTTTCTTATCACATTGTGCATTACTCCATTTGATGAATATAAACAGAGCAAATAATAATAAACTGATCTTCTTCATGCTTTAAGTTTTTTTGATGAATATTTTGTTTTGGAAAAATTTGGCTAAGGAGGGAAAGCAACAAAGTACATTTTACAAACGTCCTGAAAAAATTTTTTTCTACAGAGTGGTTGATTAATGGATGAATGGTTGAGTTAAAGAGTTGAAGAGTTGACTGGTTAAATTGTTGACTGGTTGAGTTGTTGCCTGTTGAGTTGTTAAAGAGCTTTATATTTGTCCTTATTATTGTCATTATTGTTAATTATTGTCTATTGCTTATTGGTTGTTGCTTATTGCTTATTGCCGATTGCTAATTCACGATTCATGAGACTAAAATTCTCTTATCTCGCATCACCTTTCGGAAACATTACTTTCTCAGGTTCTTTTAATAAAGCTTCCAATATTTTCTTTATAAGTTTAGTGCGCATAGCAGCCGCATCTCTTGGTTCAACAAGATAAATAACCAATGCCTCTACCCATGTGTTTGCATTGATTCTAAAACTTACAAAAGGATATTCTTTTATCTCAAGTTCATCAACAGGAGTTTGTTTAATTATGTTGCGCAATTCTCTTACTCTCTCTTCCATGCCTTCGCCTAATTCCGCTCTTGCAACAGATCTTATCGTCTGTTCAACGAAACCGAGATCACTTTGGTAGGCAATATGAAAAGGAATTTCATCCCATATGTATGGAAAATTTTTCCACGAATAATTATATACACCAGAGGTCCATACAACACTGTTGGGGAAACGTATGAGGCGACCACTGGGTACATCATTGCTCATATATTCGCCCGCAAATTCCCAAAGCGTTGTATCGAAATAACCAATCTCCACAACATCACCGGTAAACTTATCTATTTGTATGCGGTCACCCACTTTGCAAGGAGCACGTATAACAATATATAACCAACCGATAAGCGATGAGATAGGCGTTTGTAAAGCAAAACCAAGTATCAACGAAATAAGACAAGTGAAACAGCCGCAGAATACCAGTTATTATTGATAAAAGAAATAACGATAAAAGCAATAATCAATATCGTAATAAAATGAATTAACCGCACAAAATTGTATACAAGTGCCTTTGTGTGAGAATGCTTTACCACCAGGCCTTCCACCATTTTGGCAACAATAAGCACAAGAAAACTAAAAAAAGCAGCAAGCGATAATTTCAACAACAAGTCTCTGTAAGCCTGCAGAAATCCAAAAAATTTTAAGCGGATAAGAAGGTATACAGTGATGCAAACAAGCCCAAGAATGATATAAGTCCCTATCCATACTTTATGTTTTTCTGACCGTTTTACCCGTTCTACCTTTCGTTCTTCCGCTGAAATTTCATTTGAGGTTTTTATATCCATAAAAAAAACTGTTCATTATTCATGTGTTATAAATTTTATGCCGCGTTTTATGAACTTAAATAATATCGCTGGCTTCAAATAATATCACTGGCTTCAAAACAATAAGAGTTTGTGACGGCGAGATACAGGAAGTACAAAATTTTACAAGAGGATAACGATTCCTGTTAGAGACTCTTTACTCCGGTTGGCATTACTGCAACAGGAGTTTTATCATAATCTTTTTTTTTAAATTAAACACTTGGTCAAAATACTTGCAAGTGCAACAAGGTTTTAAAATGAAAACAAAAAAATTACATTGGAATGTTTTAGACTGGCAAAATGTAATAGCGCAAATTAGTGGTCAATAATTCTTCATTCTATAAGCACAAAAAAAAGAGTTCATTTCTGAACTCTTTTTTACAATAGTTTTATAACTGTTGTTATTACCAGCGACTGTTGCCGGAATAAGAAGATCTTTTGCTATTTCCTCTTTCTTCTCTTGGTTTAGCTTCATTCACTTTAATGGCGCGTCCGTCTACTGTAGCACCATCAAGTTCTTTAATAGCTTTTTGTGCAGCTGTTTTATCGGGCATTTCAACGAAACCAAAACCACGGCTCCGGTTAGTGAATTTGTCCAAAATTACTTTTGCTGAAGTTACTTCTCCGTATTCAGCGAAGAAACCTTTTAAGTCTTCATCCTGTACGGCGAAGCTTAGATTTGAAACATAAATGTTCATACTTGTTGTTGATTAAAAGAATAAAAAATACTTGAGCATAAAGCAGCGTAAAGAAGACTAACTATTAGCAGGGGAAATGCGTAGCAGGAAAAATCGTTCAATTACAATATGCTGAAACTCAAATTGACTGCGCAAAGGTATGCCTAAAAAAGCCATACACAATTTTTATTTTTAAATTTTTTTGTTAAGGATACTGTAGAATTTACGATGTAAGATTTTTTGATTTACGATTTGATATACAACCTTCAAATTTTAGTGAGTTTTGTTTTATTTATTCTGAAAAAGAATTTTAGAGTATAAGAGTGCGCCTAAGGCGGAACAGCCGATAACACAAGCACCCAGCTCGGTTCATAAAAAAATTAATTCAATTATAAAGCTGAAAATAGTCTGAACTACAAACTGAAAACTATTAAGTCCCCACTTCAGGCTCCTGCTGACTGAGACAATGAAAACTTCCCAGTCCCCAAATTATCTCAACAGAATCTATTCCTACAATCCTGCGATTTGGAAAACATTCCTGAATTATTTGCAATGCTTTCTCATCTTTATCGCAGCGGTAAGTTGGAACGATTACAGCATGATTTGCAATATAAAAATTTGCATAAGAAGCAGGCAGCCGCTGGTCTTCATAAACAATTGTATCAGGCATTGATAATTCCACAATGTTTAATTGCTTACCATTTAATAAACGCATTTGTTTTAGTTGTTGTAAATTATTTTGCAGCGGTTTATAATTTTCATCATTGCTGTTTTCTTCAATAACCGCTAACACAGTGTCTTCATTTACAAAACGAACCGTATCATCTATATGTCCATCAGTATCATCACCAATAATTCCTTCGTCAATCCACAACACTTGTTCAACACCATAATAGTTAATAAGATATTTTTCAATCTGTAATTGACTGAGATGCGGATTACGATTAGCATTCAGCAAACATGCGGTAGATGTAAGCACCGAACCTTTTCCATTAAATTCAACAGAACCACCTTCCATAATAATTCCCGGATAATAAACAGGAATATTGTAATGCTTTGCAATATGCGTTGGAATAATATCATCCAAATCATAAGGAGGATACTTGCCGCCCCATGCATTATAATTCCAGTCAACAATTATTTTCTTTTGTTCTGCATCAGGATTAATAAGAAATGCAGGCCCGTGATCACGGCACCATGCGTCATTGGTTGGATGACAAAAAAATTCAATTTTTGAAAGATCTGCTTCAGCTTGCTGCAAACATTGGATTGCAAAAGCTTTCATATTCAAATTGCAAACATTAATACAAACCCTTTCACTTTTAGTAAGCTCTTTTACAAACCGGCAATAGTAAGGATAGATAGTTTGAATCTTTCCCGGCCATGATGCTTCTTTATGAGGCCAGCTTAACCACGTAGCTACATGCCGCGCAAACTCTGCGGGAAAATAATAACCTAATTGTTTAGGAGTAGGAGAAACCATTAATGTAATGTTGTGAATTTTCAATATTTAATAATCAATGTTCATGAGCAATGAGCAATTGAGTGTTGAATGTTGAGCATTGAATATTGAATATTATTTTTATTGCTCCTCATCAATAAATCTTTTTGTAATCGGTTGATAAGAATCAATCCGCCGGTCGCGAAGGAAGGGCCAGTGTGTCCGGTAGCTGTCTGTTTTGGAAAGATCCAATTCATGCACGTGCACCACTTCATGCTCATGTGAAGCCTGGTAAATTATGCTTCCAAAAGGATTAGTAATAAAAGAGCCGCCCCAGAATTTCATCATACCATGCTGCTCAAAACCAACGCGGTTCACACTTACTACATGCACACCATTTGCTACTGCATGACTACGCTGAATAGTTTGCCACGCATTGTATTGTTCTTTATTTGTTGCCTCATCCTGTGCAGTGCTCCAGCCAATTGCGGTGGGATAAAATAAAATTTCTGCGCCCATTAAAGCAGTGATCCTTGCCGGTTCAGGATACCATTGATCCCAGCAGATCAATACACCTATAGATGCAAATTTTGTTTTAAAAACTTTATACCCAAGATCGCCTGGTGTAAAATAAAACTTCTCATAATAAGAAGGGTCATCAGGAATATGCATCTTGCGATATTTTCCAAGATAAGTGCCATCGGCATCAAGCACAGCGGTAGTGTTATGATAAATGCCTTGTGTTCTCTTTTCAAAAAGCGAAGCGATAATTACAACACCCAATTCTGCTGCAAGTTTGCTTAGCGCTTCGGTTGAAGGGCCTGGTACAGGCTCAGCGAGTTTAAAATTATCATAGTCTTCCACATCACAGAAATAAAGCGAAGTAAATAATTCCTGCAAACACACAATCTGTGCACCTTCAGCCGCCGCTTCCTTTATTTTATAAATGGCATGTTCAAGATTGGCAGTCTTATTGACTACACAACTCATTTGAATAAGCCCCACTTTTACTTTACTCATACCAAAAATTTCGAGCTGCGAAAATAATGTATCTGTATGTTTATTTTGGTTTAATATTTGGTCGAGAGTGTTAAAAGTAAAGATGAGATTTTTTGTTCCGGGCAGTTGAATAATTATTAAGCTTTCGTTGTGTCACTCACTTATACATTCTGTTCTCTTATCAACAAAGTATAGTGCCAAATATAAACATTCCGCTTTTGCACACCATTCCGCGAACAATTAAGCAAGTAATTATCTTCGATTTTTTATTACGTTTGATTTAGTAACCGATCCATTAAATGAATTTATTCAACTATATAAGCGCTTTTAGAAATGTATATAAAGAAATAAAAGTTCAGAAGCAATTCAATAAAGATTTTTTGATTCCTTATCTCAATGAACTTGAAGAAAAATATGGTGGTCATTTTCAACCTGAACAAAGAGCGAAAATTTTAACTTACTATGGTCTTTTTATCACCTCATTTCTTTGCAGCAGTTATAAAAGATTGTATGGTGAAAAACTAAGCTTTGATGAAAGAAAAAGAGCTACTCTATTTGGCATCCTTACGCCTGTTGGCGATGATTTGTTCGACATAGACAAATTGGATATTGACAGTATAAGAACCATAACTTACACCCCTGAAAGTCATACAGCGACGACTTTTGCAGCACATATTGCCAAAGAAATCCAAACTTATTTATTACAGCATGTTCCTCACAGAACTGAATATTTGCAGGCCTCAAAAAATGTTTTAGAGATACAGGTTGAAACAGTAAAGCAAACAAATGCTGACATTTCTAAAGAAGAAATGGAACGAATTACTTATACAAAAGGTGCTGTCTCAGTAATTATTTATTACCAGTGTCTTAATAACATAGCTGATGAACAAATGCAGGAAGTTTTATTTCTTATTGGCAGCTTATACCAGCTTGGCAATGATATTTTTGATCTTTATAAAGATGTAAGAGATAATATTTATACACTGATTAATACCTGTTGTGATTATGTTGCTTTCAAAGAAAAATTTCTGGAAAGAGTGCAATTACAAAACAAAAAAATAATGGCCTTGCCTTATGTGGAAAAAAATAAAAAAGAGTTTTGTATTGTAATGAACACGATCAATGCACGCAGTATGGTAGCGCTTGATCAATTTATCCGTTTACAAAAAAAGAGAGGAAGCAAAATTGACTGGTGGAAACTGCAGCGAAAAGATATGATCGTTGATATGGAAAAGCCAAGGAATTTTTTGAAGTGGTTTTATTATATATGGAAGCTGCCGAAACTAATTTGAAAATGTGAAAATGACAGAAGACTTTGATGAAGAGAATTGTGACCCATTATTGCAGATGAGGTAACAAGGGTTTATTGTAGTTTAATGGGGGCTCAGAAAAATAATGCAAACACTTTTTACGATATTTTGTTCGGTTACAATTTTTAAATGCAGTATAGTGAATGCTCAAAGCAACGACACTGCATTAGTCAGTGCATTGATAAAAGATATTGCAGCGTCACAGGTTAAAACCAATAGTGAGTTTTATGCTGGTATGTTTCTTTCATTCAGAGAGTGTGGCGGAGCACCTCATAACTATCAGCCAGACAACAATATTTTTTTTACGGCCATTACTGCGTTTACATTGCGCAATTTGTTACCTCATGTAAATAAAGATAATAAGGCGACGATAGAAAAAATTATCAAAAATGCGGCAACAGCATATCCTTATTACAAAGATCAATATGGTTATCCTTATTATAATTTCTGGCCAACACATGCGCCCATAATGCCGCACACCTATTACTTCAAATATTTGAAAAGTGTTTTCGGACAAGGTGAGGATGCTGACGATAGTATAATGATCCTGATGACTTCAGAGGATGACGACAGCAGCACAATAGCACTTAAAAAAAGATTGATTGAAGTAAGCAATTTAAGCAAGGGAAAAAAGATAATTTCAACTTATAAAAAATACAGGAATTATCCTGCTTACAGCACTTATCTCGGATCAAGAATGACACCCGATTTTGATTTTGTCGTGCAGTGCAATATTTTGTATTTTATGTTTGATAAAAAATTGACTCTTGTAAAACAAGACAGTGCAACCATTCATTTACTTGCTGAAATGATAAATAATCACGAGTATATGAAAGCACCAACTTACCTCTCACCTTATTATGTAAAATCCTCTATTCTTATTTATCATGTCGCAAGATTGATAAGTGCTTTTCACATAGCTGAATTAGAACAATTCAAGCCACAATTAATTGATGATGCAAAAAAATTACTTGAAACAAGTAATAATGTGATGGATCAGATTATTCTTCGAACATCGTTGCTGCGACTGGGTTCCAATACGCCACCATTAAGCATTAACAGCATCAATGAGTTTGAAAAAAGCAATCAAAAACAATATATATTTTTCCAGGCAAGAGCAGCCTTCTCTTATCCTGCTCCTTTCAAACAAATTTTTCTGCACTGGAGTTATATCACTTATTATTTTTATTGCCCTGCATTTAATAAAACATTGTGGCTGGAGTATTTAATGGAAAGGGATAAAAAGCATTAACCCCGTATATATTCTCTTGTTTTTTTCTCAATAAACTTTTTAACCTTGCTCCATATTTGACCTTTTAAACTTACCGGTTCCTCAGTTTCTTCTGCGTAAGTAAAGTAAGTTATTGCTAAGGGAATAGAAATTAATAATAGCTGATTAGGAAATTTTTGCTTGTGGAATGCAATCATTTGTTCTAATGAAGAATAGTGTAACAGTTCACACAAATCCCAGAAATCTTTTTTCTTTCCTCTTCCAAGGATCGCATTTATTTTCATCGCAATTATATCTTCATCGGCGTATATCCTTATTCCATTCTCTTAATAACGGGTGAGGGTAATAAACTATATCAACTTTTATTTTTTCTATATAGCAAAATATTCCCCATCGTGATATGTCTCCTTCGAATTGAAATTTGTCGCCAAACGCATTTTGTAGATCTTTTATTATTGGTTCATGTTCAAATTTTTTGTTGTAAAAAAAGTCTAAATCAATTGAAGTTCTGTGTCCATATTTTAATGCCAATGCAGTACCACCCACTAAAGCAAAATTGTTTAAAGCAGACATGTTCATCAAACTTTCTAATAGGGAAAAAGCCCGGGGTTCAATTGTCTCAAGGTATAGCATCGTAGCTTATTAACTGGTCTATCAATTAGAGTCGCGGCAAGGTACATGCGGTGTCCAGGCAAAAATTTAGCGTTTAAAATAACTGAAGTTATTAATTCTTCACTGTAATATTTAAAACATTGCCGGTAGTCTTCTACATCTCCTCTTTCAAACACACGCTCAATCACAAACCTTGCATTTTTATCATAATCAATCGTATCAAAATCCACATCCCAAAAAACGCGACGATTAAATAGTGGTTTTATTTTTCTCTTACCCATATTTAAAATTACAAAACAAATCATCAAACAATTTAACCACTCAACTCAATTAACTAATCAACGATTCAACTATTTAGCTTATCAACTTACACTCTCCTTCTCCATCATCAGATAAGCTTTTATAAATCCATCCAACTCTCCATCCATCACTGGTTG
>WNGA01013400.1_pt1 | contig 25538 bp, 25 predicted proteins | sample 5400061 | NCBI WGS metagenome assembly WNGA01 (sample SAMN13153366, study PRJNA577476) | soil metagenome | isolation source: 100 cm soil or saprolite under grassland replicate 2 | place: USA:California | collected 2016-06-15 | reverse complement strand
CGGGACATGGCCACGATCCACGGTGGGCGGGAGGCGGCAGGCGTGTCGGTTGAGCCGGCGCGAGGCAGGGGGATCAGGGTCCTCCTGGCCGACGACGATCCCTACCACCGCGAGGCCCTTCGCGAGATCTTGGAGCACCTCGAGTTCACCGTCGTCGGTGAGGCGGGGGACGGGGTGGAAGCCGTCATCGTGGCCGACCGGACCAGCCCGGAGGTGGTCCTGATGGACCTGCGAATGCCGGGGCTGGGAGGTTTGGAGTCCACGCAGCAGATCAAAGAGAAGCACCCCGGCATCCAGGTGATCATCCTCACGGCCTACGACGACTTCGGGCTGCGCGTGGCCGCCGAGGAGGCCGGCGCGTACTGCTACCTCCCGAAGGGTTCCTCTGCCCGGCTCATCTGCCACGCCGTCCTGAAGGCTCGCGAGTTCGCCGCCTCCTAGCGAACGGTCGGCCGCCTCCCGGGAGCGTCGGGGGGTCCGGTATCATCCGCTTCCTCGAAGAGTTGCGCCGGGGGGCGAGCGCGTTGCGGCTGTTCAAGAGGAAACCCCAGTCGTTCAACCTCCAGGTCCAGGACATCCTGTTCCGGGTGACCGCGCCGGAGGAGTACTACGAGGAATGCCGCGCTGCCGCCCTGTCGGTGTGGGAGCAGCTGTCGGCCTACTCGGTCCGGGATCCCCACTTCCGGACCAGCAAGCGGCCGGTGGACGTCCGCGATGACGCCGCGCCTCTCATTCGGGAAATGGCCGAGATCGCTCGTGTGGCGGGAGTGGGCCCGGTGTTCACGATCCAGGGTGCGATCACCGATCACGTGGGCCGGTACCTGGCCCGGGCCCTGCCGGAGGTGCTGGTCTCCTCGGGTGGGGACTACTTCATCCGCTCGAAGCGGCGGATGAAGCTGGTGGTCCACCACACCCCCGACGGCAGGCCGCTGTCGGTGGTCGTCGATCCGCGGCACGTGACGAACGGGGTCTCCACGACGTTCGGCCGGGGCCAGCTCCCGGCGCGGAGCGTGGACGGCCTCACGGTGCTGGCGTCCTCGTGCATGCTGGCCGACGCCGCGTCCGCGGCCGCGATGGCCATTCTGTCCAGGCCGAACGAGCTCCGCCAGGCGCTGGCCTACCTCCGGGAGATCCCGGGCCTCCACGGGGCCGTCGTGTTCCAGGGGGAGCGGATCGGCGTGGTGGGCGGCCTCGAGGTCGCAGCGTAGGTGGCACAGCGAGCGCGGCGAGCGCGTCCCCCCCAGCCGGGGCCGGCGGCTCGACCCCGGGCCGGACGGGCCAGACGGGCCGGAGCGGCCGGAGCGGCGGAGCGAAGGCTGGCCGTTGCCAAGCGCCGCGTGGAGGAGCTCCGCGAGCAGATCAACCACCACGCCTACCGCTACTACGTGCTCGACGACCCGGAGGTCTCCGACGCCGAGTACGACGAGCTGCTCCGGGAGCTCCAGGCCCTCGAGTCCGAGTTCCCCGAGCTCATCACGCCCGACAGCCCCACGCAGCGGGTGGGCGGCGCGCCGTCCGACCTGTTCGCGCCGGTCCAGCACCGCTCCCGGATGCTCTCCCTCGACAACGTGTTCTCCCAGGAGGAGCTGGAGGCGTGGGGCCGCCGGGTCGAGCGCCTCATCGGCTCGGGCGCGCGGTACGCGTGCGAGCTGAAGATCGACGGCGTGGCGGTGGCGCTCACGTACGAGGACGGCGTGTATGCGCGCGGCGCCACCCGCGGTGACGGCGTCACCGGCGAGGACATCACCGCGAACATCCGAACCGTGCGTGCGGTGCCGCAGCGCCTGCGCGTGGCGAACCCGCCGGCCGTGCTCGAGGTCCGCGGAGAGATGTACCTCCCGGTGAAGGCGTTCGAGAAGCTGAACGAGCAGCTCCTGGCCGAGGGGAAGCGGCCGTTCGCCAATCCCCGCAACGCCGCCGCCGGCTCCCTGCGCCAGAAGGACCCCGCGGTGACGGCGTCGCGCCCGTTGCGGCTGTGGACCCACGGCCTGGGGTGGGCGGAGGGCTTGCGGTTCGAATCGCACTCCCAGTCGCTCGCGTGGCTGCGGGACGCCGGCCTCCCCGTCGATCCCCACATCACGGTGGTCGACACGCTCGAGGAGGTGTTCGCCTTCACGCAGCGGTGGCAGGAGCACCGCCACTCGGTCGACTACGAGATCGACGGCGTCGTGGTGAAGGTGGACCAGATCCCGCTCCAGGAGGAGCTCGGGGCCACCTCCCACGCGCCGCGGTGGGCGGTGGCGTACAAGTTCCCGCCGGAGGAGCGAACGACGATCTTGCGCGCGATCGAGGTGCACACCGGCCGCACCGGGATCGTCACGCCGTTCGCCCGCCTCGAGCCGGTGTTCATCTCCGGCGTGACCGTCACCACCGCCACGCTGCACAACGAGGACGAGGTGGCCCGCAAGGACGTCCGGGTGGGCGACACCGTGATCGTGCGGCGGGCCGGGGACGTCATCCCCGAGGTGGTCGGCCCGGTCGTGTCTAAGCGCCCGAAGGGCGCGAGGCCGTGGACGTTCCCGAAGCGCTGTCCCTCGTGCGGGACCGAGCTCGTGCGCAGGGAGGGCGAGGCGTACTGGCGGTGCCCGAACAAGCGGGCGTGTCCGTCCCAGAACGTGGAATGGCTGTTCGCGTTCGCCTCGCGCGGCGCCATGGACATCGAGGGCCTGGGCTACAAGACGGGCTACCTGCTCATCGACCTGGGGTGGATCCAGGACCCCGCCGACGTGTACTCCCTGACGGCCGAGCAGCTCGAACAGCTCCCCGGCTTCGCCGAGAAGCGTATCGAGAACCTGCTGACGGCGATCGAGGCCTCGAAGGACCGGCCAGTGTGGCGGTTGCTCGTGGCCCTCAACATCCCCCACGTTGGCTCGACGGTGGCCCGGCTCCTGACGCAGGCCTTCCCCTCGATCGACCGGCTGGCTGCGGCCTCGGAGGAGGAGATCGCCCAGGTGGAGGGCGTCGGCCCCATCATCGCCCGCAGCGTCGCGGAGTGGTTCGCCGACGAGCACAACCGGCGGCTGCTGGAGAAGCTTCGCGCGGCCGGCGTCCGCATGGAGGACCCCGAGCCGGAACGCCCGCCGGAAGGGCCCCTCAGCGGGAAGACCATCGTCCTGACGGGTGGGCTGGGGGCGATGTCGCGCGAGGAGGCCACCCGGGCGGCCGAGCAGGCCGGCGCGAAGGTGACCTCGACGGTCAGCAAGAAGACCGACTTCGTGGTGGCGGGGGAGAGCCCCGGGTCGAAGCTGGCGAAGGCCGAGCAGCTCGGCGTCGAGATCGTGGACGAGAAGGAGTTCCTCCGCCGGATCGGCCGGTAGTCGAAGGCCCGCCGGCGGCCCGCACCGGGGCGGGGGCGTGTTCGACAGCCCGTGAGCGCGGGCACTATGGTCCCCGACCAGGGAGCACGCATGGACCAGGACAGACCGGACGCGTGGCGCGGCGTCCCCCCGCCGGGGGGGGCCGCTCCACCGCCGCCCCCACCGCAGCAGCCCTGGGAAGGTCCCGGCGTGCCCCCACCCCCCGGCTCGCCGCCGCGGCCGGACCGGGTGGTCCCCCTTCGGGAGATGCGGCCGGGCGAGATCCTGGACTCGGCGGTGAACCTCTACCGCCGGCACTGGAAGGTCTTCATGGCCATCGTGGCCGTCCTGATCGTGCCGTTCACGCTGATTCGAGCAATCGTCGGGCGGGCCGTGACCCATCCGTTCATCTCGGACGGCCGGGTCTTCATCTCGACGGACGACGCGAGCCGGCTCCTCATCGTCTCGGTGGTGTTCGCGGTGGCCTCGTTCCTGCTGGTCACGCCGCTGCTCACGGCGGCCATGGTTCGCGCCGTCGGCGACAGCTACATGGGCGAGAAGCCAGACGTGGCACGGTCGTACCGCACCGCCCTGCCCCGCCTGGGCCCGGTCCTGCTCGTCGTGCTCCTCTCGACGCTGGCCGTGATCGGGGGCTTCATCCTGCTGATCGTTCCCGGGCTGGTCTTCTACGTCCGGTTCCTCTTCGCGCCCCAGGTGGTGGTCCTGGAGGAGAGCCGCGGGCGGGCGGCCATGGGGCGGTCGTGGCGCCTGACCAGGAAGCGTTTCCTCAGCACGTTCGGGACGGTGTTCCTGGCCGGCATCCTGGCCGGGGTGCTCACCGGGATCCTGGTGCTCCCGGCCAGCCTCGCCGCCCAGCACTTCCTGGGTGGCTGGATCGCCAACGCCGTCGCCGGGGCGATCGCGTCGGTCGTCACGACGCCGTTCATCACGACGGTGCACGTGCTCCTGTACTTCGATCTCCGCATCCGGAAGGAGGGGCTGGACCTGGCGATCATGGCCCAGGAGCTCTCCCGCGCGCCCGGTGGGCCGTAGGGGCGCCGCCGCCGCCCTCGTGGCCGTGGCGGCAACCGGTCTCGCCACGGGCGGGCTCGGGGCGGCTGCTCGGGGATCACCGTCCGCGCTGACGGTGGCCCAGTACCGCGACCGGCTCGAGGGCGCCGAGGCGCTCGCCGGTCGGCTGGCATCCGAACCGTCCGCGGGGGCCATGGCCCGAGTCAGGGGCGCGCTCGCGCTGCCGCTGGAGGTCCGGGTGGCGGGCTCGATCGTCACCGTCGAGCGCGATCCCGTCCTCGAGGGGCTGGCCGGCACGACGACCCGGGACTTCGAGGTCGCCCGAGCCCACCTCGAGGCCCTGGCCCGGGCCGCGGCCGCCACGGCCGCACGGCCTCCGCCGGACGAACGTGCGATACGGGCCGCGCTCTCGCGAGCGCTGTCCGGGATCGCGACGGGCCGGAGCCTGGGGGACCGGATCCGCGACGCGATCGCGCGACTGCTCGCCTCGCTGACCGACGACCTTCGGCATCTCCATGGCATCGCCACGCTCGTGGCCTGGCTGGTGGTGCTGGCGATCGCGGGGGCAGCCCTGTGGGTGGTGCGAACGTTCGGCGTGCGGGTCGTGCCCGACAGCTCGTCTCGCATCGTGCAGCCTTCCCGCCGGACCGCCCTCCACTGGCGCCGGGAGGCCGAGGCCGCGCGGGCCCGGGGAGACCTCCGGGAGGCCGTTCGGTGCCTGTACCACGCACTGGTCTCGACGCTCGTGACGGGGGGCCTGGTCCGGGACGACCCCAGCCTGACCACAGGCGAGACGCGCGTTGCAGTGGCGGGGGTTGCATCCGGCCTCGCTCCGGCCGTGGCCGAGGCCGCCTGGATCTTCGATCGCGTGGCGTACGGACTGTCCTCGCCGGGGGTGGAGGAGGTCGCCAGGATGGAGGAGGCGGACCGGACGGTGTCCAGGGCGGTGGCTCGGGGGGTGACCTCGGGATGACCCGGCGGGGGCTGCTGCTCCTGATCGTCGGTTCGGCGTTGCTGCTGGCGGTGGGGGCGCTCGTGGTGCCCGCCGGGGGGCCGGCGGCGACGTCGGCGGGGCCCGGGGGGACGCTCGCGCTTCGCCGGTTCCTGGCCTCGTCGGGACTCGACGTCCGGGACGCGACCGTGCCGCCCGCTCCTCCCGGGACGTTCGTGGTGCTGGAGGACGCCCGCGACGCCGGGGAAGCTCGCGCGCTCCTTCGGTGGGCGAGGCGGGGCGGACGCCTGGTGGTGGCCGACCCCCGCTCCGAGGTCTCGGCGCTGCTCCACGTCCGGCCGGAGACGCTGTCGGGACCGCTGTTCGGCGACGCGTCGCTCGCCCCGGGCTGCGTGGCGCCCGAGGCGGCGGGGGTTCGCGCCATCCGGGTGGACTCTCGCGACGCGGCGCTCGCCGGAGGCCCCGCCGCGTCCGTGGCGTGCTTTCCGGATGCCGCCGGTTCGTACGAGCTCTCGGTGCGAACCGGCAACGGCACCGTCGTCCTGCTGGGGGGGTTCTCGTTCATGGTCAACGAGCGGCTGGGCCGCGACGACGCCGGGACGTTCGCGCTGGGACTGTTCCGGTCGGGCGGCCCGGTGGTGTTTGGCCCGCCCGCACCACCCGGGGCGGGCAGGCCGGCCACGCTGTGGGCGTCGCTGCCGGCCGGCGCTCGGGCCGCGCTGGTCGGGCTGGGGATCGCGCTGGTGGCCTTCGCGCTGGTCCGGGGGCGTCGACTGGGCCGGCCGGTCGTCGAGGAGCCGATCGTCCCGATTCCCGCGAGCGAGCTGGTCCGGGCCTCGCCCCGGACGCCCTCGCCGCCTCGCTCGCCCGGACGACCGGGCGGCCGGAGGCGGACGTCAGGGACGTCCTGGTCGGGACGGGCCCCCGCACCGACGCCGAGCTGATCGCGCTGGGCGTGCGGCTGGAGGAGCTCGCCGCCGGGCTCGGCGGGCCGGTCCCCGTGAGAGCATGGCCCCTCGACGAGCCGGCATGGGCGCGTGGCCACGAGCCGGCGTCGGGGCCAGGGGGGGATGCGGCGCGATGACGGTGGAACCTCGAGCCGGCGGGGACCTCGACCGGGTCCAGGAACAGGTCGGGCGGGTCGTGGTGGGCCAGGAGCCCGTGATCCGGGGCCTCCTGGCCGCCCTGCTGGTGCGAGGCCACGTCATCCTGGAAGGAGTGCCGGGCGTGGCGAAGACCCTGATGGTCAAGGTGCTCGCCCGGTCACTGGACCTCGAGTTCCGGCGCATCCAGTTCACCCCGGACCTGATGCCGTCCGACGTGACCGGCAACGTGGTGTTCGAGGCCCGAACCGGGGAGTTCCGGTTCCGGCCCGGGCCCGTGTTCGCCAACCTCGTGCTGGCGGACGAGCTGAACCGGACGCCGCCCAAGACCCAGGCCGCCCTGCTCGAGGCCATGGAGGAGCGGCAGGTCTCGATCGAGGGGGAGACCCACCGGCTGCCCGACCCGTTCCTGGTGGTGGCCACCCAGAACCCCGTCGAGTACGAGGGCACCTACCCGCTCCCGGAGGCCGAGCTGGACCGGTTCCTGTTCAAGCTGCGCGTGGGCTATCCGCCCCGGGCCGACGAGCGATCGGTGCTGCTCATGCACCACCGGGGGCAGGATCCCCATGACCTCGCGTCGCTGGGGGTGGTGCCGGTGGTCCGCGTCGAGGCCCTCGACGGCGCGTCGGCCGCCGTGCGCGCCGTGACCGTGGCCGACGGAGTGCTCGACTACGTCCTGACCCTGGCCGACGAGACCCGGCGGTCACCGTCCCTGTCGCTCGGGGTCAGCCCCCGCGGTGCGGCCATGCTGCTGGTGGCGACCAAGGCGTGGGCCTGGTTGGCGGGCCACGACTTCGTCAGCCCCGACGACGTCAAGGCGCTCGTCCCGCCGACCTGGCGCCATCGCGTGCTGCTGCGTCCCGAGATCGAGCTGGAGGGCGGAACGGCCGACTCTGTCCTGTCGGGCATCCTGGCCCGCGTTCCCGTCCCGGACTGAAGCGGTCGGGTGTACGCCTCGCTCCGGTTCCCGGTGGCGGTCGTGGCGGCGGCCCTGGCGGCCGGGATCCTCGCGGCCGGCGTGGGGCTGGTGGCGGGGCTCCTGGTCGCGGACGTTCGGCTGGCCCCACGAGCTGACGGCTCGGCCCGGAGCGTGGGCCAGGCTCGTGTCCCGGGTCCGGCCCTCCCGGCGCGGCTACGCGACGGTGGGCCCGGTGACCGTGCGCACGGCCGGACCGCTGGGGCTGGGCGGGAAGCAGCGAACGGTGCGGCTCGATGCCCGGGTCAAGGTGTATCCGTCCCTCCCGGCGCGTGCCGAGGTCCGCTCGCGGCTGGAGCGGGCCCGCGCCCTCCAGGCGGGCGAGCGCTCGGCCAACGTCCGCGGCGGCGGTACGGAGTTCGACTCCCTTCGCGAGTACCACCCCGACGACGAGTTCCGCCGGATCAACTGGCGAGCGACGGCGCGGCGGACCAAGCCCATCACGAACCTGTACCGGGAGGAGCGGAACCAGCAGGTGCTGGTCCTTCTGGACGCGGGACGGACCATGGCGGGGAACGTGGCCGGGGCTCCCCGGTTCGAGCACGGGATCGACGCCGCCTTCGCCGTGGCGGAGCTGGCGACACGGGCCGGAGACCAGGTCGGGCTGGAGGTGTTCGCCGGGAATGTCCTCGCAATGGTGGGGCCGCGCGGCGGGCCCGATCAGCCCCGGCGCATCCTCGACGCGCTGTTCGACCTCCGGCCGCAGCTCGGGGCCGCCGACTACGTGGGCGCGTTCTCGGCCCTCCTCGCCCGGTACCGCCGCCGGTCGCTCCTGCTCCTCGTCACCGAGCTGACCGCAGAGGCCGTGCTGGAGCCCCTGTACGCCGCGTTGCCGGCGCTGCTCGGCCGGCACCTGCTGGTCGTGGGCTCGGTCAGGGACCCGGAAGCGGAGGCGCTCGCGGCCGCTGTCCCCCGATCCTCCGAAGCGGCGTATCTGAAGGCGGCCGCGACGGGAGCGCTGCTGGATCGGGACCGGGCGGCGGCGCGCCTGCTCCGGATGGGGGTCACGGTGGAGGATCGCCCTCCCGGGCGGCTGGCCGGAGCCCTGGCCGACCGCTACCTCAGGATCAAGGCCCTGGGCCGGCTGTGACCGGGCGAGGGGCCGTCGGGGAACGCCGCCGGGGGAGGCCGACCAGGAACGCCACATAGGCGGCCGCCACCGCCGCGCCCAGGCCGATCTCGATCCAGTTCGGCACCGCCGTGCCGGTCACGAACCCCTCGATGAAGGCCGCGACGGCGAATGCGGGCACGACGCCCACCACGACCAGGACCGCCTGCGTCGCCTCCTCCGCCAGGGCCGTGGTCCGCGGGCGGTCCCCGGGGGCCACCATGCTCCACCCCATCCGCAGGCCGGCCCCCGCGGCGATGCAGATGGCGGTCAGCTCCAGGAGCCCGTGGGGAAGGACCAGCGCCCAGAACACGGACGCCTTTCCCAGCCCCTGGAAGGCCCCGCCCAGGAGCCCGAGCAGGACCGCGTTCTGGACCACGATCCACAGCGTGCCGATCCCCAGCGTGATGCCGAGGGCGAAGGCCAGCAGGGCCACCTGGACGTTGTTCACCAGGATGAACGTCGAGACCGCGGGGCCGACCTCGGCCGCGCGGCCGCCGGTGGCGTGGCGGATCGCATCGCGCGCGGCGGGCGGGACGATCCCGGCCCGGGCCTCGGGGGAGGACGCGATCCACAGGTCCGTGGCCAGTGCCACCGCCACCAGGACCACCGCGGCCACCGCGATGAACGGCGCGGTGCGCCGGAACGCCTCGCGGTACCGCGCCCCGAACAGCGAGAGGAAGCCGCGGACCGTCCGCGGCCGCCCCGAGTACACGGCGGCGTGGGCCCGTCCCACCAGGCGGTTCAGGTACTCGTGGAGGGCGGGGTCGTGATACCGGGTCCTGGCCTCGGCCAGGTGCGAGGAGGCCCGCTGGTACAGCCGCACCACCTCGGCGATCTCCGGGCCGGACAGCGAGGCAATGCCCTTGGCCCCCTTGCGGCAGGCCGTGTCCAGGGCCTGCCACTCCGGCCGGTGCTTGGCGATGTAGGCATCGACGTCCACCGTCTGCGGGAGTATAGAGAGCGAGGTGGAGCGAGCCACAAGTCGCACGATCGTCACCCCGGAGGCCGTGCCTCTGGACGTCGACGTGGCCGGGCTCGGCTCGCGCATGATCGCGCTGATCGTCGACCTCCTCATCCAGGTCGCGCTGCTGGTGCTGGTGTCGCTGGCCTTCAGCGCGGCGGACGGGCACGGCACGGGCATCGTGATCGCCTACCTGATCGTCGGGTTCACGATCGTGTGGGGGTACTTCCCGTTGTTCGAGGGTCTGTGGAACGGCAGGACGCCGGGGAAGCGAGCCGAGTCCCTTCGCGTGGTGCGCGCCGACGGGCGGCCGGTCACGTTCGCTGCCGTCCTGGTCAGGAACCTGGTTCGGTTCGTGGACGCCATCCCCGGGACGTACGCCGTCGGTGCGGTCGCGGTGCTCCTGACGCGGCGATCCCAGCGCCTCGGGGACCTGGCCGCGGGGACGATCGTGATCCGGGAACGGAAGGCGCCGCCGCCGGCGCCGCTCGACCTCGCCCCGCTGTCCACATCGGCCGAGGCCGGGCGGGGCGTCGATCCGGCCATGCTCGGCGAGCCGGACTACGCGCTGATCCGCTCGTTCCTGCAACGCCGTTCCGCGCTGGACCAGGCGGCCCGGGCCCATCTCGCCTCGCAGGTGGCCGGGGCGATCCGCGCCCGGGTCGGCCTCCCGGTGCGGCCGGACGTCGAGGACGAGCGGTTCCTGGAGGCACTCGCCGTCGCGTACCGGGACCGGTACGCCGCCCCGCCCCCGGGGCCCGACCACGCCCCGGACCTGTGATGGCCGCGCCCGCCCGGGATCCCGACCGCGCCTCCCGCCGTCTGACCGGCATGCTCGTGCGCCGGGCTGCCCTCCTGGCCTCGCCGTCCTCGTCCTCGGGGCGTGCCCGCCCGCCGGCCGTCCCCCCGCGAGCGCACCGAACGAAGGAGAAGGACCCATGCCCCCGGACGTCGCCCGGGTCGTGTGCGACGAGAACGGGACCACGGCCGCGACGCCGCAGGTCCGACCCCAGGCCGACGGCGTCCACGTGCTCGTCGCCAACCGCCTGGGCGAAGACGCCTCGTTCTCCTGGGAGGGCGGGGGTCGCGACGCGCCGCCGGGGGCGACCGAGATCGTGATGGACGAGCCGCCCGGCGCCGCGCTCGTGGGGTGCCGCACCATCGACCAGGACGGCGGCGACACGACGGGCTTCACGACGCTCCACGTGGTCGATCCCGACGGCATCTATCGCACGGGGATGGAGTGCGCGGAGGTGCCGCCGGGCGGGAACCAGACGGCCGATTTCCAGCACGAGGTCGAGGTCGATCGGGACGGCCACGCCATCGCGTTCGCCCGGTACGAGGACGACGGCCACGGCGGATGGCTCCTCGCGGGCATCGACGCCTGCCCGGGCGTCGACCTCGGCCCGTGACGCGGCCGCCAATTCGTCGCTTGACACTTACGTAAGTGAAGACTTAAGCTAGGCCCCACGATGGAGGCCGCGCTTCGAGCGATCGCCGAGCCAACCCGCAGGGAGATCCTCCGGCTGGTGCGGGACGGGGAGGTGTCGGCGGGCGGGATCGCCGCGCACTTCGACGTGTCGCGGCCGGCCATCTCGCAGCACCTGAAGGTCCTGAAGGACGCCGGGCTCCTCACCGAGCGCCGGGAGGGGACGAAGCGCCTGTACCGAGCCAGGCCGGAGGGGCTGGCGGAGGTACGGGCGTTCCTCGAGGAGTTCTGGGCCGATCGCCTCGACGCCCTGAAGCGTGCGGCCGAGCGGGAGCAGCGTATGGCCAGTTGGAAGGAAGCGTCCCCGCCGGCCCGCCGGGGTGGCACCAGGCAGAAGCCGCCCCGCCCCCGGCGGCCCCGGAACGAAGGGAGGGACGGGCATGGCCCAGGAGGAAGCTGAGCGCCGCGAGGCGGAGCGGACGGTGGTCCGGGAGGTCCGCATCGACGCCACCCCGGAGACCGTGTTCGGGTTCTTCGTCGACCCCGCCAAGATGGCGCGGTGGAAGGGGAGGAAGGCCCAGCTGGACGCCCGGCCCGGCGGCATCTACCGCGTGGAGATCAACGACCAGGCCGTGGCCAGGGGGGAGTACGTGGAGGTCGACCCGCCGCGCCGGGTGGTGTTCACGTGGGGATGGGAGGGGGGCCACCCCGTTGCGCCGGGGAGCAGCACCGTGGAGGTCGACCTGACGCCGGACGGTGAGGGCACGATGCTTCGGCTCACCCACCGGGGCCTGCCCGACGACGAGATCGAGCAGCACGCCCACGGCTGGGATCACTTCCTTCCACGCCTGGAGGTCGCGGCGCCGGGCGGCGACCCGGGGCCCGACCCGATGGCCCAGGCGACGTAGGCGCACCGAATCGAGGAAAGGGGACGACGTGTCGGAGCAGAACAGGGAAGTCGTGCGCAAAGTGGAGGAGGCCTGGGACAGCCAGGACCTCGACTCGCTGGACCAGTACTTCGCGCCGGAGTTCGACAACAGCCAGTCCGGCATTCCCGGGCTGCCGGCGGGCCTGGCCGGGGCCAAGATGGCGCACCAGGGTGCGATGCAGAGCTTCCCGGACCGGAAGGTCCACATCGAGGACCTGGTGGCGGACGGCGACACCGTCGCGGTCCGGGCCCGGATCACCGGGACGAACCAGGGCGGGTTCCCGCTGTTCAACGTGCCGGCCAACGGCGCGAAGGTCGACATCCCGTTCGTGGGCTTCTACAAGCTCCGCGAGGGGAAGATCGTCGAGCACTGGGGCCTCAACGACGCCCTGACGCTGATGAACCAGCTCCAGGCGGCGGGCGCGTAGCCGGGGGAAAGGCGGTCGGCATTGACCGACCGGCCGGCCTTTGCTCTGAAAGGAACCACCCGCCAGAAGACGACCCACGTGCGGGACGAGAGACAGCGGTTCGGGGACCTACACGATCGGGAAGGTCACGGTCGAATGGTCGGCCGAGGAGGCAGGCCTCACGTACCGGTCGCACCGGGCCGACACGGCGGTGACCGAGTTCGCGCTCCTGGGCCGGGGCACAACGGGAAGTTCTTCTAACCGGTAACCGAGCCCTCGCCGGTCGGCGTCCGTCGCCGGCGCGCGGATAGACTGATCGGCCATGCCGATCGAGATCGACATCGACCACGTCGCGCGCCTGGCGCGCCTGGCCCTGACGCCCGAAGAGAAGGAACGCCTGCGCGTCCAGCTCGGGGTGATCCTCGAGCACGCGGCCCGCGTGCAGGAGGTCGCGGGGGAGGACGTCCCCCCCACCGCGTACGCGGTCCCCCGGACGAACGTCTTCCGCCCCGACCGGGTCGAGCCGTGCCTGCCCCTCGAGGACGTGCTGGCCGGCGCGCCGGAGGTCGAGGACGACCGCTTCAAGGTCCCCCGGATCGTGGAGCAGGAGTAGTCCATGCCAGACTACTGCGACCTCGACGCGGCCGAGCTGGCCCGGCTGCTTCGGGACGGCGAGGCGTCCTCCGCGGAGATCACGGAATCGGCCCTCCGCCGGATCGAGCAGGTCGACGATCACGTCAAGGCGTTCCTGACCGTGACCGCCGACCTGGCCCGCGAGCAGGCCGCCGACGTGGACCGGCGGCTGGCCGGGGGCGAGGACCTTCCAGCGGTGGCGGGCATCCCGTTGGCGCTGAAGGACGTGCTGGCCACGCGCAAGATCCGGAGCACCTGCGGGTCGAAGATCCTGGAGACCTACGTGCCACCGTACGACTGCACGGCGTGGGCCCGCCTCACGGCCGGCGGCTCGGTCCTCGTGGGCAAGACGAACTGCGACGAGTTCGCCATGGGATCCTCCGGCGAGAACTCCGGCTACTTCGTCACCCACAACCCGTGGGACCTGGACCGGGTTCCCGGCGGCTCGTCGGCGGGTTCGGCCGCGGCGGTGGCCGTGGGGGAGGCCGTGTGGGCCCTGGGCACCGACACCGGAGGCTCGGTCCGCCAGCCTGCGTCGCTGTGCGGGGTGGTCGGCCTGAAGCCGACGTACGGGCTGGTGTCCCGGTACGGGTTGATCGCGTTCGCGTCGTCGCTCGACCACGTGGGGACGTTCACTCGCACCGTTCGTGACGCGGCCGTGCTGCTCTCCGCGATCGCCGGCCAGGATCGTCGGGACGCAACGAGCGTCGACCGGCCCCCGCAGGACTACACGCGAGGCCTGGACCAGGGCCTCCGTGGCCTCAGGATCGGCGTGACGAAGGAGTCGTTCGCGGAAGGGGTCGAGACCGGTGTCCGCGATGCCATCCGGGCCTCGATCGACCGCATGGAGCGCCTCGGCGCCGAGATCGGCGAGGCCACCCTGCCCCACCAGGACCACGCGTTCAGCGCGTACTACCTGCTGGCGCCGGCGGAGTGCTCGTCGAACCTGGCTCGCTACGACGGGGTGCGCTACGGCCTCCGCGTCGACGAGGGCGGCGACGTCGAGCAGATGATGATGAAGACCCGCGGCGCCGGGTTCGGCGACGAGGTGAAGCGCCGCATCATCCTGGGCACGTACTCGCTGTCGGCCGGGTACTACGACGCGTTCTACGGCCAGGCCCAGAAGGTCCGCACGCTGGTCATCCGCGACTACGAGCGGGCGTTCGAGCGGTTCGACCTGCTGGTGTCGCCGACGTCCCCGACCACCGCGTTCCGGATCGGCGAGAAGACCGACGACCCCGTCGCCATGTACCTGTCGGACATCTTCACGATCCCGGCCGACCTGGCGGGCGTGCCCGCCATCTCCGTGCCCTGCGGGACGGACGGCGACGGCCTCCCGGTGGGGCTCCAGTTCACGGGGAAGGCCCTCGACGAGGCCGCCGTGCTGCGAGCCGCCCATGCCTTCGAGCAGGACCTGGCCTGGACCGGTCGCCCCCCGCTCGTTCCGGCGTAGCTACTTCGGCCGCAACCCGTCGATCGGCGCCAGCAGGATGTGATCGATCACCGCATCGCGATCGGGCCACGGGAACTGCGGGTGCGAGAGCAGCAGCGACGTGATGCCGTGGGCGGAGGACCAGCAGCCGATCGCGAACACGACGGGGTCTCCGGGCCGCAGCGCCCCCGAGTCCATGCACCGCTGCACGGCCTCGACCAGGTGCCCGAACGCCGAGATGCCGGCGATCGTGTCGGGGGTCCAGCTGTCGGGCGTGCGCGAGGGCTTGGTCATGAACAGGACCCGGTACTGCTCCGGGTTCTCCAGGCCGAACTTGATGTATGCCCGGCCCCGCAGCAACAGGGACTCGAGCGGGTCGTCCGATCGCGCCGCGGCCTCCTCCTGGAGCGCGTCGAAGCGGGCGAAGCCCCGCTCGCACACCGCGAACACCAGCTCGTTCTTGTCGGCGAAGTGCAGGTAGATCGAGGGCGACGTGACGCCGACCGCCTCCGCCACCGCGCGGATGGAGACGGCCTCCTGGTCGCCCGTCTCGATCAGGAGGCGCTCGGCGGCCTGGAGGATCTCCTCGCGGAGCGCGGCGCCCTCGCCCCGCCGGGCCCGGCGACGCTGGCGCCGGGGCGCGGCGGAGATGGTCTCCTCTTCGGGCAGCCGTTGCTCACTCACGGGCGAACTCTCCCACGGGTGCCGGGGCCAGTCCATCGCCGCCGGCATCGGGGGCCGGGAACGGGGACGGCGCCTCTCGCAGCCCGACCCGGTCGTGCAGCCTCCGGAGCGGCTTCGGGGCCCACCAGTTCGCCCGCCCGGCCAGGCGCATGAACGCGGGGACGAGCGTGCCCCGGATGAGCGTGGCGTCCATCAGCACGGCCAGCGCCAGGCCCACCCCCAGCAGCTTGATGAACGTGACCTGCGACGTGGCGAAGGCGATGAACACGACCGCCAGCAGCCCCGCCGCCGCCGTCACCAGGCGTCCGGTCCGCTCGAGGCCGATGGCCACGGACGCCGTGTTGTTCCCGGTGCGCTCGTACTCCTCCTTGATCCGCGACAGCAGGAACACCTCGTAGTCCATGGACAGGCCGAACGCGATGCAGAACATGGTGATCGGCGTCGTGGTGTCGATGAGGCCCGTCGGCGTGAAGTTCAACAGGCCGCTGAAGTGGCCTTCCTGGAACACCCACACCATCGCGCCGAACGTGGCGGACAGGCTCAGCAGGTTCAGCACGACCGCCTTCACCGGGACGACCACGCTCCCGGTCATGAGGAACAGGACCACGAACGTGACGATGCCGATGAGGGTGCCGGCCAGCGCGATCTTCCCGAACAGCGCCGCCTTGGAGTCGACCAGCTGCGCGGCGTCGCCGCCCACCACCACGCCGAACGGGGCGGGGGTGGCGCGGATGTCACGGACGAGTTGTTCGCCCCGGCCGGACAGCGGTTCCACGGACGGCACCACGGAGAACCACGTCCCGCCCGGCGCGTCGAACCGGACCGAGGTGGGGTTGGGCGGGGCGACCTGCCGCCCGTCCACGAACGAGCCGGTCAGCGCGTCCACCCGGGCCACGCCGTCCAGGCGCGACAGCCGCTCCGCGTAGGAGGTCAGCTCGGCCGGATCGGCGCCCGCCGCGCTCGGCGCGACCACCGACATGGCGGAAATCTCCTCCGCGTCGAACCTGGTTCGGATCTGGTCCTGGACCTGGCGGCTCGTCGCCGACTTCGGCAGGACGCGGTCGTCGGGGAGCCCGAAGTTCACGCGCAGGAACGGCGCCCCGAGCAGCAGGAGCAGGGCGATGATCGCGGCGGCGATGGGCAGGGGCCGCCGCATCACGACGGTGGCCAGGCGGTGCCAGAACCCCTCGCCCACCGGCTTGGGTGTCCGCCGCCACAGGACCCACTTGTCGACCCTGGTTCCGAGCATGGCGAGCACGGCGGGGAGGAACACGACCGCGGCGGTGGCCGCCAGGGCGACCACGGCGATGCCGGCGTACGCGAACGAGCGCAGGAACGCCAGGGGGAACACCAGCAGCGCGGCCAGCGACACCGCCACGGTCAGCGCGCTGAACAGCACCGTCCGACCGGCGGTCTGCACGGAGCGCACCACCGCGTCCTGCGGCGCCAGCCCGGCCCGCATCTCCTCGCGGTAGCGGGACACGATGAACAGGGCGTAGTCGATGCCGAGGCCGAGGCTCATGGCCGTGGTGAGGTTCAGCGAGAAGATCGACACCTGGGTCAGCGACGCGATGACGCGAAGGACGAGGAACGTCCCGATGATGGCCACGCCGCCGATCGCGAGCGGGAGGCCGGCCGCCACCACGCTCCCGAAGACCAGGATCAGCAGGACCAGCGTGATGGGGACGCTGATGCCCTCGGCCTTCTGGAGGTCCCTCTCCACCTGGTCCCCGACCTGGTGGAAGACCTCGGCCCGGCCGCCGACCTGCACCGTGACGTCCGAATCCGAGATCGCGTAGCGGGGCTCCAGGAGCTTGACCCGATCCCGGACCTGGTCGTCGTCGCCCTGGATCCGGGCCAGGACGAGAGCCTCGGAGCCGTCCCGGCTCCGGAGCGGGGGAGCGTTCTTCAGCGACCAGTACGAGACCACGCCGTCGACGTGCGCCTCGCCGGCCAGCTGCCGGGTGAGGGCCAGGCCGCGCTGGACCACCGCCGGGTCGTCGACCGAGCCGCTTCGGGCCCGGACCAGCAGGACGAAGTTGGAGTTCCCGGTATGGAACTGCCCGCTCAGCAGGCCCGCCGCCTGGCTCGACTCCGAGCTCGGATCGGCGAACCCGCCCGTGGAGAGGTGGTCCGCCACCTTCCCCCCGAACGCCCCGGCCACCACGAGGGCCCCCAGCGTCGCCACGAGGATCCACCGCCGCCGGCGCACCGTGAACCGTCCCAGCCGCTCCAGCGTGTCCGCCCTCCTGCTCCTACCGTCCGGCTAACACGGATAACTGAACGCGGGTAAGTTTCCTCCGCTAGGTCGAGCCTGTCAAGCGGGGGCCGGGCCCGGGTAGGCTCCCGGCAATGGGACAACTCGATCCGCCACCGGCGTTTCCCGCGGCGGAAGGCCCCCGCCTGGCGTGGGAGGCCCTGCCGCGGCACGTCCGCTCGGCGATCGAGGAACGGCTCGGCTCCCCCGTGGTCGAGGCGATCGTGCAACCGGGGGGGTTCTCCCCGGGCACGGCGGCCCGGCTGCGGCTGGCCGACGGCGGGCACGCCTTCGTGAAGGCCGTCGGCTCCACGCCGAACCCGGAGTCGCCGCGGATGCACCGGAACGAGGCCAGGATCGCCTCCGCCATGCCGGCCGATGCGCCCGTCCCGCGCTTCCTCTTCTCCCACGACGACGGCGACTGGGTGGCCCTGGCGTTCGAGGACGTGGACGGCCGGCACCCGGAGGCGCCGTGGCGGCAGGACGAACATCCTGCTCACGCCGGACCGGGTGGTGTTCGTCGACTGGCCCCACGCGTCGGTGGGGGCCGCGTGGATCGACCTGACGTTCATGCTCCCGAGCGTGGCCATGCAGCGAGGGCCGGAGCCGTGGGAGCTGTTCGACCGCCATGCGCTCGGCAGGGACGCGCCGCCCGAGCGGGTCGACGCGGTGGTCGCCGCGTTGGCCGGATTCTTCGTGTGGCACGGATCGCTCCCTCCGCCGCCGGGGATCCCGGGCGTCCGAGCGTTCCAGCGGGCCCAGGGCCAGGAAGCGGTGGCCTGGCTCCGCCGCCGCGTGGGCTGGGACTAGCGGGACCGGACGCGCTCCTCGCGACACGCCCGTTCCGTCGCGGGCCCGCGTATCAAGTCGTCGGCGAAGGCGAACCCGACCTCGTCCTCGTCCCGGAGTTCTGGCACTCGATCGAGGCGCAGTGGGAGGAGCCGGCCCTTGCCACGTTCCTGCACCGTCTGAGCTCGTTCGGCCCGGGCAGGGAATACTTCTCCTGGGTCAGCCATGCGGGGAACTTCCTCGACGAGATCGAGCGGTTCGTCGGGGGGATCTCGCGGGCACCCGAAGTGGACCGGGTCCTGGCGACCGTGCTCTTCACGGACATCGTGGGGTCCACGCAGCGCGCTTCGGAGCTGGGCGACCGGGGCTGGGCGGAGCTCCTCGCCGCCCACCATGCCGCGGTGCGCAGGGAGTTGGAGCGGTTCCGGGGCCGGGAGATCGACACCACCGGCGACGGCTTCCTCGCGATGTTCGACGGGCCGGCCCGAGCCGTGCGCTGCGCGGTGGCCATCCGCGACGCGGTCCGCCCGCTGGGGCTCGAGATCCGGGCCGGCCTCCATACCGGCGAGGTCGAGCTCGCGGACGGGGACGTGGCGGGAATGGCGGTGCACATCGGCCAGCGCGTGATGGCCGAGGCCGGCCCCGGCGTGGTCCTGGTCTCCAGCACCGTCAGGGACCTCGTCGGCGGGTCGGGGCTCGCCTTCTCCGACGAAGGCCCGCGCGCCCTGAAGGGCGTCCCGGAGGAATGGAGGCTGTTCCGGGTCCTGGAGTGAGGCGGGCCCCGGGGGGCGCCCGCAAGCCGGTATCGTTTCCTACGCGATGGCGGACCTCGAAGCGGTGATCGGGCTGGAGTGCCACGTGGAGCTCTCCACGGCCACGAAGATGTTCTGCGGATGCCCCAACGAGTTCGGCGCGCCGCCGAACACCCACGTCTGCGAGGTCTGCCTGGGCCACCCGGGGTCGCTGCCGGTGCCGAACGAGCGGGCCATCGAGTTCACGGTCCGCATCGGCCTGGCCCTGGACAGCGAGATCGCGCCGCGGTCGCTGTTCCACCGGAAGAACTACTTCTATCCGGACATGCCGAAGAACTTCCAGATCTCCCAGTACGACCTGCCGCTGTGCGTGGGCGGGCATCTCGACGTCGAGCTCCCGGGCGGCGAGGGGCGCAGGATCGGGATCACCCGGGTGCACCTGGAGGAGGACACCGGCAAGACCACGCATGCCAGCCAGACCGGCCGCATCACCGGCGCCGAGTACGCCCTCGTCGACTACAACCGGGCCGGCCTGCCCCTCGTCGAGGTCGTCTCCGAGCCTGACATCCGGTCGCCGGAGGAGGCCCGGGCGTACCTGAACGAGCTCCGGGCCACGCTCGAGGCGCTCGGGGTGTCGGACGTCCGCATGGAGGAGGGCTCGTTTCGCTGCGACGCCAACGTGAGCCTCCGCCCGACGGGCTCGGCGGAGTACGGCGTGAAGGTCGAGGTCAAGAACATGAACTCGATCCGCAGCGTGGAGCGGGCGCTGCGCTACGAGATCGACCGGCAGACCGAGGCCCTGGAGGCGGGGAACGCGATCGCCCAGGAGACGCGGCACTTCGACGAGAACACGGGCGTCACCCACCCGGGCCGGTCGAAGGAGTACGCCTCGGACTACCGCTACTTCCCCGAGCCCGACCTCCCGCCCGTCGAGCCGAGCCCGGAGTGGGTCGAGGAGATCCGCACGTCGCTCCCCGAGCTGCCTGCCGCCCGCCGCCACAGGTTCGAAGAGACGTACGGGCTGAAGCCCGCCCAGGCCCGGGTCCTGGCCGGGGCGAGGTCGTGGGCCGACTTCTTCGAGGAGACGGTGGGCCTGGGCGCGGCGCCGGCCGTCGTCGCGAACTGGATGACCCAGGACCTCGCGGCGCTGGCCAACGCGGCCCACATCGAGCCCCCCGAGGGGAAGGTCACCCCGAAGCACCTGGCCGACGTGGCCCGACTGGTCGACGACGGCACGATCTCGACCGCCGGCGCGAAGGCAGTGCTCGAGGAGGCCTTCGCGTCCGGCCGGGAGGTCGAGGAGATCGTCGAGGACAAGGGTCTCCGGCAGGTCTCCGACACCGGGGCGCTCGGCGCGCTCGTCGACGAGGTCATCGCGGAGAACCCCGAGCCGGCCGAGCAGTTCCGCGCGGGGAAGGAGGGCGCGCTCCAGTTCCTCGTGGGGCAGCTCATGAAGAAGACCCGCGGCTCGGCCAACCCGCAGGTGGCCCGGGACCTCTTGCGCGAACGGCTGGACAGCAGCTAGGACGGCGCGGTGAGGAGGCCGCCGGGGCGCCACGAGCGCCCATCCCGAGGGGGGGCGCCGCCGCCGCGCCCGATCGACTCCGGGCCGGGGCCGTCCGGGGCCAATCGCGTGCTGGAGCGAGCGGCCGACGTCGTCCTGTTCCTGGGACGGACGGTCGAGCGGGCCAGCCGCCCGCTCCAACGCATGTACCGGTCCGAGGAACCCCTCGACAGGTACTCGCTGGTGCACATGGCGAGCGTGGCGGGCGACGCGATCGTCGCGGTGGCGCTGGCGAACTCGGTGTTCTTCTCGCTGCCGGTGGGGCAGGCCCGGTTGAAGGTGGCGCTGTACCTCGGGCTGACGATGGCTCCGATCGCCGTGGCGGGCCCCCTCCTCGTCCCGCTGCTCGACCGGGGAGGCTTCCGGCGGGCCATCTCGTTCGGCGCGGCCGCCGGCCGGGTGATCGCCGCGATCTACGCGGCGCCGAACGTCTCGACGCTGCTGCTGTTCCCGGCCGCCTTCGTGCTGCTCGTGCTGTCCAAGGTCCACGGGATCACGAAGAACGGCCTCACGCTCGCCTACGCGCCGTCCGAGGAGGGCCTGGTCACGGTCAACGCGCGCCTGGGGCGGCTGGCCGCCGTGTCCGCCATCGTGGCGGCGGGGCCGGCCATCCTGGTGGCCAGGATCGCCGGGTCCACCGGCGTCCTGTACTTCGCCGCCCTCGCGTACGCGGTGGCTGCCTGGATGAACCTGCGGCTGCCCCAGCCTCCGGTCAAGCGGGTGGAAGGGGAAGCCGGGCCCCTGGGGCGGATCGCCCGCCTGGCCACGGCGGCCGCGGGGACGGCCGTCCTTCGGGGCGCCAGCGGTTTCCTGCTGTTCCTGCTCGCCTTCGCCCTCCGGCGGAGCCACCAGCCGACGTACTGGTTCGGTGTGCTGGCAGCGGGGGCCACGGCGGGGACGTTCCTGGGCGACGTGCTGGCGCCGCGCATGCCCGGCCGGATCCGCGACGAGAGCCTCGTCCTGGGAGCGCTGTTCACCGCCGGGGTGGCGGGGCTCCTGGCATTCGGCGCCTTCGACCTGCTGGTGCTGGCGCTGTTCGCCGCGCTGGTGGGGGCCTCCACCGAGTTCGGTCGCCTGGCCTTCCAGAGCCTGATGCAGCGCTCGGCGCCGGGCGGGATGCAGGGCCGGGTGTTCGTCCGCTACGAGGTTCTGTTCCAGCTGGCCTGGGTGGCCGGCGCGTTCGTCCCGGCCATCGTGCCGCTGCGGTTCCGGACGGGCGTCCTGGTGCTCGCGCTCCTCTACCTCGTGTTCGGCATCTCGATCGTGGCGTGGCCGCACCTGCCGCGCCGTCCGGCACAGCCCGTCGGCGACGAGGAGCTCGGCCCGGAACCACGCGCGAGCGGGATGCGGCGCCGGCTGCGGATGCCCAGGCGGGGGCGGGCATGACCCTGCGTCAGCGGCGTCGCGCCACGAGGACCCTCCGAGTTCGGCACAATCGGGGTCTCGCGCTCACGCGTACTGGGGAAAGGGAAGGGAGGCACGGTGGCTGCGTTCGTGACGGTCGCATCGGTGGCAGAGATCCCGGATGGGGAGGTTCGGGCGTTCGACGTGGAGGGGCATGCCGTGGCCGTGGCGAACGCCGACGGCACGTTCTATGCGTTCGACGACACTTGCACGCATCGGCAGTGCTCGCTGGCGGAGGGTGAGCTCGACGGCACGACGATCATGTGCGCGTGCCACGGGAGCGAGTTCGACGTCTCGACGGGCGAGGTCCTGAACGGGCCGGCCGTCGTTCCCGTGGACACGTACGAGGTCCGCGTGGAAGGGGACGCCGTCCAGGTCCAGGCGTGAAGGCGTGACGGAGACCATCGCGATCGCGGGCGCCGGCCTGGCCGGTGGCACGGCGGCCGCCGCCCTCCGCGAGGAGGGGTTCGAGGGGCGGGTCGTGCTGGTGGGAGAGGAGCCCGTCCCGCCCTACGAGCGGCCCCCGCTGTCGAAGGAGTACCTGCGCGGCGAGCAGACGCTCGACGAGGCCTTCGTCCGGCCCCTCGAGTGGTACGAGGAGCAGGGGATCGAGTTCCTGCCCGGCGTGCGCGTGGAGCGGGTCGACCCGTCGGCGCGGCGGTTCCATCTGTCGGACGGCGGCTCGCTCTCGTACGACCGGGCGCTCATCGCCACGGGGGCGCGGAACCGCCGCCTCGACGTTCCGGGGGTGGACCTGGAAGGCGTCCTCGACCTCCGCCGGCCGGATGACGCCGACCGGATCCGGGCCGCCGCCGCGGTCGGCGCGCACGCTGCGATCGTGGGCATGGGCTTCATCGGCGCGGAGGTCGCGGCGTCGATCCGGTCGCTCGGCGCCGACGTCACGGTCGTCGAGTACTTCGCCACGGCCCTGTACCGGGTGCTCGGCGCCGAGGTCGGAGCCGTGCTCGAGGCCGTGCACCGGGACCACGGCGTCCGCATGCACTTCGAGCAGTCGGTGGAGCGGTTCGAGGGCTCGGGGCGCGTGGAGGCCGTGGTCACCACGAGGGGGGAGAGGATCGAGTGCGACTTCGCGGTGGTCGGCGTGGGCGTCCAGCCGAACGTCGAGGTCGTGGCGGGAACCGGCGTCGCGGTCGAGAACGGGATCCTGGTCGACGCCACGTTGCAGACCTCGGTCCCGGGCCTGTTCGCCATCGGCGACGTGGCGTCGCACGACCATCCGGTGTTCGGGCGCATCCGGATCGAGCACTTCGACAACGCCCTGAAGATGGGCCCGGTCGCGGCCCGGAACCTGCTGGGCTCGCGGGAGCCGTTCGACGACCCCCACTGGTTCTGGTCCGACCAGTACGACGTGAACCTCCAGATGGCCGGCGTCGCGCTGTCGTGGGACCGGCTGGTGTTCCGGGGAAGCGTCGAGGACCGGAGCTTCTCGGCGTTCTACCTGTCCGACGGCGTGCTGCTGTCCGCGGTCAGCCTGAACCGGCCCCGGGACGTCCGGCGGGCCATGCCGCTGATCAAGGCGCGGGCCCGCCCGGACCCGGCCGCGCTGGCGGACGAGGACGTCGACCTCCGGACCCTGGCCCCGGCCCGGCCGTAACGTTCGCTCCATCCCGCGGTCAGTTCGGATGGCTGGCGCACCCGCGTGAGACCATAGGGGCAAGGAGAGCCATGGCGTTCCTGCCAACAGTCGGTCACCCTGCCTGAGACCTCAACCTCCAGCAGCGGCTCCGAGACGCGAGGATCGAGTCGCTGGCCCGGTCGGTCGGCCGGAACGGGAAGAAGGGGATCTGGGCGAAGATGTTCCGCCGCAACGGCGTGCGACGCGGCCATGCCGACATCGACTTCCACGACCGCGGCGAGGACGTCTGGCGCGCTCTCCGGTTCTGACGCACGGCACGGCGATACACATCGATGTGTATCGAGGTGTAAACTGCCCCATGGGCAGGCTGAACGTCGTCGTGGACGACGAACTGATCGAGAAGGCGATGAAGCTCTATCGGCTGCCGACCAAGCGCGCCACGATCGACTTCGCACTCCGTCGGCTGGTGGGCGACAAGCGGCCGCGGGACATGCTGGATCTCGAGGGCATGGGCTGGGAAGGGAACCTGGAAGAGATGCGGCGGACCCGTTACCCGGAGATTTGATCCTCGTCGACACCTCGGCCTGGATCGAGTTCTTTCGCGCGACCGGTAGTCCTCCACACCGAACGATGCGACGGCTTCTGCTCGCGGACGCTAACCTCGTCGTCACGGAACCGGTCGCGATGGAATTGCTCGCCGGAGCTCGATCGTCCCGAGAGCTTCAAGTGCTGCATTCTCGACTCGGAAGCTTTCCGTTCCTTCATATTGAGGGGCTTGCCGATTACGAGCAGGCCGCCTTCATCTATCGGACCTGCCGTTCGGCTGGGGAGACCATCCGGAGCCTCGTTGACTGCCTCATCGCGGTCCCGGCCATCCGGGGTGGCGCCGCAGTGCTTCACAACAACGCGGACTTCGATGCCATCGCGCGGCATACCGAGCTGGTGATTCACCCGATCGACGACGGCTGATCGCCTTCAGTCGACGGTGAGGCTGCCGGCGAGCTCGGCGGGCGTGCCCTCGGCCTGGACCTGGCCGTCGCGGAACAGCACCACGCGGTTGGCGTAGCGAAGCGCCTCGGGGTTGTGCGTGGCCGCCAGCACCGCGCCGCCTCGCCGCACGACGTCCCACAGCGCCTCCAGGATCAGGTCCGCGTTCTCGGTGTCGACCTCGGCGATGGGCTCGTCCGCCAGCACCACCTCCGGCTCGACGATGAGCGCGCGGGCCACGGCCACGCGCTGCTGCTGGCCGGCGGACAGCTCGAAGATCCGGTTGTCGAGGCGGTCGGCCAGCCCCAGCCGGGACAGCCAGTCCACCGCCTTCTCGTGCGCCACCTTCGGGGAGGCGCCGGCGACGCGCAGGGGCAGCTCCGCGTTCTCCACCGCGGACAGGGCGGGCAGCAGGCCGAAGCTCTGGAAGACGATGCCCATCTGGCGGCGCCGGAGCTCCGTGTAGGCCTGCGGGCGGAGCCGGTCCATGGGTTCCCCGTGCCACCGGACCTCGCCCCGGTCGGGCCGGTCAAGGCCGGACAGGATCCCCAGGAACGTCGTCTTCCCGGAGCCCGACGGGCCCATGAAGGCGACGAAGTCCTTCGGACGGAGGTCGAGCGAGGCGCCCCGGACCGCGGTGACGCCGAGACGGCCCGGATACGTCCGCACGATGTCGTGCCCGGACAGCAGGGCCGGCTCAGCCACCGGTCTCATCCTCCCGCGCCGCCTCGGGCTCCGCGGCCGGCTCGCGTTCGGCCGCCCGCTCGAGCTCCGCGGCCGGACCGGCCTGCGCGGCGGGCCCGGTCTCCACGGGCCTGACCGGGGGCCGCCACGGCTCGTCGCCGACCGGCGCCGGCGCGCCCGCCAGGCCGCGTTCGGACTTCCGCCGCAGCCGGATCTCGCCGTCGTGGATCTCGGCCTCCACGTCGGCTCCCCACAGCGCCTGGATGGCCTCGGCCGGCAGCCGCACCGAGCCCTCCTCGTCCAGCCGCCCGACCGCGTGCCCCTCGTGGACCAGCTTCCCGTCGCGCACCCGGACGGACCGGTCCGCCTTCCTGGCCGCGACGAGGTCGTGGGTGGCCATGATGATGGTGACCCGGAACTCCCGATTCACCGCCCGGAACGCGCTCAGCACCCGCTCGGCCGACTCGGTGTCGAGCTCCGCCGTCGGCTCGTCGGCCAGGAGCAGCGAGGGAAGGTTCGCCAGGGCCACGGCGATGGCGGCCCGCTGCTGCTCCCCCCCC
>WNGA01002992.1_pt1 | contig 25542 bp, 27 predicted proteins | sample 5400061 | NCBI WGS metagenome assembly WNGA01 (sample SAMN13153366, study PRJNA577476) | soil metagenome | isolation source: 100 cm soil or saprolite under grassland replicate 2 | place: USA:California | collected 2016-06-15 | reverse complement strand
CTGGCCAGTCGCTCCCCCCAACGGGGCTTTCGACGCTGCGCTTCGACGCCGGGCGTTTCCCCCCGACGCCGGCAGCCTGCTACTGGGCCTCCTGGCAGCTACCCAGACCGGACTCCCACCGGCCGGCGAGCACGGGCTTGCGCGTGGGTCTCTCCTGCCCTCCACCTCCTCTCACTACACGGTGCCCCACGCTGCTGGGCACAAGAAATCGGCGTTAGCGATCACATCTCCCAGCGGGTCGGTTGACATCGAGGTCGCGCACGCTCCATGGACGACCTGTCTCAGCGGTCGTCGTCCCGGCGGTGGACACTTGGTGCCGATAGTTGCGACGAACACCAAGTCCGCGCGCGTGCCGGCCGCTGTGGATATCTCCCTGCTCAGGTCACACCCAGAGAATATGATCGCGGCCATGCAGCTCCGTTACTCATTCCGCATGTATCCGACACCCTCTCAGCGCATCGCGCTGGCACGGGCGTTTGGCTGCGCCAGGGTCGTGTTCAACGATGGTCTGCGGGCGCGCGAGACTGCCTTCCAGAGCGGCGAAAGATACATCTCCGACGGTGAGTTGATGCGCCGTGTGGTCACTCAGGCCAAGCAGACCCCGGAGCGAGCTTGGCTGAGCGAGGTTTCTGCCGTCGTCCTGCAACAGGCGGTCGCAGACTTGAACACTGCGTACCGTAACTATCTGGCGAGCAGGACCGGCAAGCGCAAGGGCCCGAAGGTCCAACGTCCACGCTTTCGCTCTCGCAAAGACAGCCGGCAAACCATCCGCTTCACACGCAATGCCTGCTTCAAGGTGACCAAGAGTCGGCGACTGTCACTGCCCAAGATCGGCGAGGTCGCCGTGCGTTGGTCGAGGCCCCTGCCTGCTGAGCCAAGCTCGGTCTCAGTAGTCAAGGACGCGGCCGGAAGGTACTTCTGCTCATTTGTGGTGGAGGTGGAGGACGCCCGGCTGTGCAAGACGGACATCATGGCCGGCCTCGATCTTGGCTTGGACTGCTTCGTCGCCCTGTCCGACGGCCGCAAGGTTGCATGTCCACGATTGTTGCGCCGCATGGAGAAGAAGCTGAGGAAGGCTCAGAGATCGCTCGCCCGGAAGGAATTAGGCAGCAACAACCGGGGCAAGGCTCGTGTCCGCCTCGCCAAGACGCACGCTCGGGTCGCGGACGCGCGGCGGGACTTCCACCATAAGCTGTCCACCACCATCATTCGTTACAACCAAGTCATCGCAGTGGAGGATCTGGCGGTGAGTGGTCTGGCGCGCACCCGCCTGGCGAAATCGGTGCATGACGCGGGATGGTCATGCTTTGTCCGAATGCTGGAGTACAAAGCCGCCCGCGCAGGCCGCAGCCTTGTGAAGGTGGACCGCTTCTTTCCCTCTTCGCAGATGTGCTCTGTCTGTGGCTGCAAGGATCGGCGCAAGCCTCTGAAAGTGCGCACTTGGACTTGTCCGCTCTGTGGAGCAGTCCACGATCGAGATATCAACGCTGCTCGCAATATCCTCAGAGAGGGTTGCCGCATGGTCGCCGCCGGACGGGCGGAGACTGAAAACGCCTGTGGAGCGCAGGTAAGACCGGGAGTGATCCCGGCGCAGCGCCGTGAAGCAGGAACCCACCGAGACAGTCAGCCGACTGTGGTAGACATCCCCGACCTGAGGTCGGGGAGGACGTCAATTCGCATAGGAGTGGAGCCCGACGATCCAGGTGTTGACCGCATAGAAGTTGAACAGCATCGCGCCGAAGCCGACCAGGCTGAGCCAGGCGGCGCGGCGGCCCCGCCAGCCGGCGGTGGCGCGGGCGTGCAGGTACGCGGCAAAGATCGTCCAGACAATGAACGACCAGGTCTCCTTGGGATCCCAGCCCCAGTAGCGGCCCCACGCGGACTGCGCCCAGATGGCGCCGGCGATGACCGCGAAGGTCCAGATCGGGAAGCCGAAGGCGGCCGTGCGGTAGGCGAGCAGGTCGAGCGTCCTCGCCGCCGGAAGGTGCTCCCACAGCGCGCGCCGGCCCGGCTCCAGCTCCTCGTCGCCCGTCCCCGGCTCCGCCGCGGCTTCCTCCTCCTCGACGTAGGCGGCCAGCGTCTCACGCAGCTCGACGCGGTCGGCGGTGCTGGCGCCGCCGGCGACCAGCGGTGGGGCCAGCTTCGCGCCGCGTCGCTCGAAGTGATCCCTGACCAGGTACAGCGCGCTGAAGATCGAGGCGAGGCAAAGGATCGACGAGCCGCTGATGGCGGCCGCCACGTGGATCTTGATCCAGCCGGAGTTCAGCGCCGGCACCAGTGGCCCGGCCGGCACCCGCAGCGCCACGCCGGCCAGCGCGATCGCCAGGACGGCGGGCAGGAGGATGAACGGGCCCAGCGTGCGGACGTCCGGCCGCCGCAGCACCCAGACCAGATAGGCCGTGACCGTGACGACCCCGATCATGATCGAGTACTCGTACATGTTGCCCCACGGCACCCGATGGGTGGCGAGCGAGCGGGTCACCGCGGCGGCGACGTTGGTGCCGAGGCCGACCACGGTCACGGCCAGCCCGGCCCGCCCCGTCCAGGCCACCCTGTAGGCGAACTCGAACCCGGTCAGCAGCGCTGCCACCACGTACGACAGCACCGCCAGCCATACCAGCGTCTCTGACAGGTTGGCCAGGCTTGCCGACGGCATCGAGCTCCTCCTCCAGTTTGCTGCGCCGGTTGACGCCACAGGTAGCCAGCGAGCGTGCGGGGAAACCTAGTCGCCGGATCCCGAGGGCCGCGAGGCGGCGGTCCGCTCTAGGGTAGTCCCGCTCCCCGCGGCGGGCGAGCCGAGGAGCTCCAGCTCAACGTCTCGAGCCAGATCCCGGAACTCGTCCACGAAGGCGACCTTGCCCTGCAGGGCAAGCCCGGCAAGCTGCACCCGGGTGCCGCCCTCCGCGGCGGGCGTCGCGCGCAGCCAGACCCGCCGGCGCGTCACGTACAGCGAGGGGAGTAGGCCGACCAGGATGAGGCCGGCGGCCACGCCGACGATCGGCACGCCCGGGTCCCGCGCCAGCGTGAGGATCGTGTACTGCTTCACCGAGCGGAAGTCCACCTGCAGCCCGCCGGCGAACTTGCCGGACCTGCCGACCGGCAGGATGAGCGGCCTGCCGGGCGGCCCCAGGCCCGAGTAGTCGAGGGTGAACACGCTGTGCGCCCGCGAGGCGTTGAGATCGCCAGTGAACGGCACCACCACCAGTACCGGGTTGACCAGGCGGGGGTCGTTCAGGATCTGCTGCCGCCCGCTCGCGTCGGGCACCACCCGCAGGCCGGTGAAGAACGTGACCTGCAGGCCGACCTGCGGCTTGAGGGACGGCAGCCGGATCGCGCCGGTGGACACCTCCGAGCCGGGGTCGCGGCTGGACAGCACCGGCCCGTCCTGAAGGAGCTCGCCGGACGGCGCGCGGATCCGCACCACCGGCGCGTAGCCGTAGTCGGACTGGAACACGCGCACGCCGTCCACGGTCATCGGCCGGTTCACGGTGACCTTCTGCGCCTGGGTCCGATGCCCTTCCATGTCCAGCGCGGTCAGGTGGGAGGCGTACTCCTTGGGCGTGAGGTTGTCGTGGAACGTGTTGGAGAAGTCGTCGAGGCGGAGGCTGAAGGGCGGCAGGTCGTCGACGCCGAAGTAGCGGCCGGGGCTGAAGGCGTCGTAGTTGATGCGTGCGTCGGCCCAGGTCTCGCCCTCGATGACGGTCGCCTGGCCGCGATAGCCGAAGCCCTTGCCGAAGGCGAGCCCGACGAGCAGGACCAGGAACGAAAGGTGGAACAGCAGGCTGCCCGCCTCGCGCAGGTAGCCCTTCTCGGCGGAGAGCTCGCCGCGGCCGTGGGCGGCCAGGCGGTAGCGGCGGCGCTTGAGGACTCGCCGCGTGACCTGGACAGCCTGCTCTGGCGAGACGGCCGCCTGGAAGCTGGCGTGGTTGTGGTAGCGGTCCAGCAGTGGGCGCGGTGGGTGCGGGCGGGCGCGCTGCAGCCGCACGTAGGTGGTGATCCTCGGCACGAGGCAGGCCACCAGCGCGGTGAGCAGCGCCAGGTAGATCGCCATGAACCAGGGCGCGCCGAAGACGTCGAACATGCCGAGCCGGTCCAGCAGCGGCGCCAGGGTCGGGTGGTCGCTGGCGTACTGCTGCACCCGCTGCGGCGAGAGGTTCTCCTGCGGGAACAGGCTGCCGAAGATGGCGGCGGTCGCCAGGGCGAGCAGCAGGACCAGCGCTGTCCGCATGGAGCGGAATTCACGCCACGCCTGCAGCAATCGGGACACTCCCTTCACAGCGGTAGGTTGACCGAGCCGGCCCAGACACGCAGTTGATTCAGGAAGCTGTCCCACAGGCCGGTGACCAGGAGCAGCCCGATGACCACCAGCATTCCTCCTCCGGCCAGCTCGAACAACCGGAAGCGGCGGCGCAGGGCGGGGAAGCGGCCGACCGCGCCGCGGAAGCCGAGGGCGGCGATCAGGAACGGGACGCCCAGCCCGAGCGAGTAGACGAACAGCAGGATCGCGCCCCGCCGCAGCCCGCCGCCCCCGACGGCGGCGAGCCCGAGGACCGCCCCGAGGGTCGGGCCGATGCAGGGGGTCCAGCCGAGCCCGAAGACCATGCCGAGTGGCAGCGCCCCGGCGAGCCCGCCCGGGACCTTGTCGGCCCGCAGCCGGCGCTCCCTGGAGAGGAAGGCAGGCTTCAGCGCCCCGGCGAGGAACAGGCCCATGACGATCACCACGATCCCGGCGATGCGCGTGATGAGCCCGCGGTTCAGCAGCAGCCACGAGGTGAGCGCCCCGAGCGCCGCGCCGAGGACCACGAACACCAGCGAGAAGCCGAGCACGAACAGGGCGACGCCGGCGACCACGCGGCCGGTCTGCCGCCCGCCGCGCTCCACGTCCTGGCCGGAGACGCCGGACACGTAGGAGAGGTAGCCGGGGACCAGCGGCAGCACGCAGGGCGAGGCGAACGAGATGAAGCCGGCGGCGGCCGCAACCGGCATCGCCAGCAGCAGGTTGCCGGTGGCGACGAGCTGCTGGGCCTGCTCTCCCACGCTCATCCCGTCACCCCCGGCCGTGCGCCGGCCACCCGCGAGACCACCTCGCGCAGCAGGCCGGCCTGCAGCTCGGGCGAGGCGCGTCCGCCGCTCAGGGCACCGTCGATCCTTGCGCCGATGCGTCCCCGCTCGTCGACGACCAGCGTGGCGGGAGGGAAGGCGGGGCCCTGCCCGCGCAGCATGGCCACCAGCGCGGCCGAGGGGTCGTACAGGGACGGGTAGGTGGTCTTGAACTCACGCTCGTAGGCGAGGGCGGCGGCGCGCTGGTCCTTGACGTCGATGCCGACGAAGCGCACGCCCCGGGCGTCCAGGTCGCGGGCGGCCCGCTGCAGGCCGGCCTGCTCGGAGCGGCAGGGGCCGCACCAGGAGGCCCAGAAGTTGAGCACCAGCACGTGACCGCGGAGGTCGCCGAGGTCCAGGTGCGCTCCCGTGAGCGTCTCGCCGGCGAGCCGCGGCAGCGCCACGCGGTCGCCGTCCGCGATGATCGTCACGTTCGGCGCGACCGGCCTGACCTGACCGGCTGCCGGCTCCGGGGCCAGGCCCTTGCCGCCGCCACCCGTCAGGGCCACCAGGGCGATCACCGCCACGACGGCGACCAGGACGGCTCCACCCGCTCCCAGAGCGAGCGCTCGGCGCGACATGGGAACCTCGATCTCGGCAAAGGGTCGAAGCAATCGACCGCGGCACGGCTGACCGGCGGCGCGCGGGTCCCACGCGCCGGGACTCTCGAGTGTATCGACCGGGGCGCGAAAACGGGTCGGAGCAACCCGAGCCCGCGGCGAACGTGATCACGTGCACGGTTCGGGATCTCTCATATAGCCTCTGACCTGCGGCGCTTTGCGTTGGCGACGTGTGGGCTCGGTGTTACGATGCGCGCGGGAGTGTAGTTGCCCCGTCCCAATCCGACGGCTGGAGGCTGGCAAGGGTGTCTCTGCTTCGACCGAAGGGCGAGGGACAGCGCTGGGTCACGCTGTCGCTCGTCATGCTCGGGATCTGGCTGGCGATGATCATCACGCTCGCCGTGATCCCCTCATGGTGGCTGTACTTTGCCGATAGCACCCTGAAGTGGACAGACAACTTCACGCTCCGGCTCGGGATCCGCACCATCGTGCTCCCCAAGCAGGTGCTCAGGGACGTGATCGTGGTGGTGTGGTACGGCGTCGCCCTGGTGGCCGCCGGTCTGATGATCGGTGTCTTCAACAAGCGCCGGCCCAGGGTCCTGCCCTCCGACGAGCCCAAGCGGGAGGCGACGGGTGGCTACAGGTAGCAAGGGACGGGAGATGATCGACCCGTGAATCCGAACAAGCCAAGCATTCACGATGACTACACGCTGCAGACGGTGGACCCCAACTGGCTCCAGGAGCGCATCAAGCCGCGCAGGCACATCGCCCTCTCGCCGGAGCTGTGCATCCTCTGCCGTGCGTGCGAGGACGTGTGCCCGTGGGACTGCATCTACATGATGGGCCCGGACATCGTGAAGGAGGGAGACAGCCCCCAGGAGGTCACCACCCTGGCTCAGAGTTCGCATGCGCTCTTTGTGATCGACGACAATGAGTGCGTGCGCTGCGGCATCTGCATCGACCGATGCCCGACCGGCGCCCTGTGGTACGCCCGAGTGGGCGAGAGCAAGGCGACGGCGCAGAAGTAGTCGTCGGCAACGTACGCACCGGATCGTCCCGCCTCCAGCGGGCTGGCCACCGTGAGGAGTCAAGTCGTGGCGTTGAAGCTTCGGCCGCCGAGGCCCCCCTCCCCGGGGGAGCTGTGGAAACGGACTCGCGAGTCGCAGCTGTGGAAGTCGATGTTCCGTCCTGGCTCGATCTACCGCGCCGGCTACCGCGACACGTCACGGGACCGGGCCCTCGCGATGATGAACAACGTGCTGTACCACCTGCACCCGGTCAAGGTGAAGCGGCACGGGCTGAAGCTGACCTACACCTTCTGTCTCGGCGGGCTGTCGTTCTTCCTCTTCATCCTGCTGACCATCACCGGCATCTACCTGATGTTCTTCTACCGGCCCACGGCCGGCCTGGGCCAGGAGCTGGCCTACAACGACATGCAGGCGCTGTCGACCTCGGTCTATTTCGGTCAGCTCGTGCGCAACATGCACCGCTGGGGCGCGCACCTGATGGTCTTCACGGTGTTCCTGCACATGGCCCGGGTCTTCTACCACGGCGCCTACAAGCCGCCGCGGGAGTTCAACTGGGTCGTCGGCGTGGTGCTGCTGCTGCTCACCCTGCTGCTGTCGTTCACCGGCTACCTGTTGCCCTGGGACCAGCTCGCGATCTGGGCGGTCGCGGTCGGCACCTCGATGATGGGCTACACCCCGGTGATCGGGAACCAGGTCCGTTTCGTGCTGCTCGGCTCGGTCGAGATCGGGCCGGCAACGCTGATCCGCTGGTACGTGCTGCACGTGCTTGCGCTGCCGTTCGTGGCCACCATCTTCCTGGCGGTCCATTTCTGGCGCATCCGCAAGGACGGCGGCATCTCCGGTCCGCTGTGAGCGGGCACGGCTGGCACTGGAGGAAGGCACGCTATGGCAGATGAGATCCAGCCTGACAAGGAGACCTACGACCGCCTGATCGCGGCCGGCGAGTCGGAGCGCGTCGCCCGCGCCAAGGCCAAGTCGGTGGCCGTGCGCAAGGAGCGGGGGGCGAACAGGACGTCACTGCAGAGCGGCGCCGGCGACGGTGCCGCTCCGGCGGGCGAGGCTCCCGCGGCCGCGGCGCCGCCGGCGGGCGAGGCTCCCGCGGCCGCGGCGGCCGCAGCCGCCCCGGCTCCCGCCGCCGCGGCTCCCAGGCCCGCCGCTCCCGCCCGCCCGGGAGGCGGCAACGGTGGCCGGCTCACGCCCGAGGAGCGCGCCGCCCGCGTGGCCGCCGCCGTGGCCAGCAGGGACCTGCCCGGCCAGGCCGGTGCCGCCGGCAAGTTCGGCGAGACGCACCGCCTGCTCGCCATGGTCCCGCCGGAGGGCATCCAGCGAGCCGAGCCGCGCCAGGAGGACAAGGTCAACGTGTGGCCGCACCTCCTGGTCCGCGAGGCGGTGGCCGCCTTCGCCATGTTCGCCTTCGTGACGCTGTTCTCGATTTTCGTCAATGCGCCACTGCGGGAGCTGGCGAACTCCAACCTCACCCCCAACCCCTCCAAGGCCCCCTGGTACTTCCTGGGCCTGCAGGAGCTGCTGCGGTACTTCCACCCGATGGTGGCCGGTGTGACGATCCCGGGCCTCGGCCTGGTCGCGCTGGCGGCGACGCCGTACTTCGACAAGAACCCGTCGATGCGGCCCGAGAACCGTAAGTTCGCCATCCTGATGTTCACGATGTTCTTGATGTTCTGGGCCGTGCTCGTGCTGTCCGGCTCGTTCTTCCGCGGTCCCGGGTTCAACTGGGTCTGGCCCTGGCAGGAGACCTGCCAGTCCATCGTCCACCCGGACAAGGCCTGTCTGTTCTTCGAGCTGTAGGCGAAAGGGGACACCGTAGCAATGGCGACCACCACGGGCGTCCGCCCGGCCACCCCCCGACCGGCGCCCAAAAAGCCGCGGGTGAGCCGGCGCTCGTTCCTGCGCACCACGTGGCTGGCTGCCCTCGGGGCCGCCGTGACGGGCTTCTCGCTGGGGAGCGTCTACTTCCTGTGGCCCAACCTGACGGAGGGGTTCGGCACCAAGATCAAGGCTGGCAGCAAGTCCGAGGTCGACGGCGCCATCAAGGCTGGCAAAGGGCAGGCGTACAACGCCGAGGGCCGCTTCTACCTGGTGCCCTACGACGAGGCCAAGGACAGGGCGGGTCTCTACAAGGGCGTGGCCGGCGGCGGCTATATGGCGCTGTACCAGCGCTGCGTGCACCTGGGCTGCCGGGTCCCCTGGTGTGAGAGCGCGCAGTGGTGGGAGTGCCCCTGCCACGGCTCCAAGTACAACCAGGCCGGCGAGTACAAGGAGGGCCCGGCCCCGCGCGGCCTGGACCGCTTCGCCATCGCCGTGCAGGGCAACCAGATCGTCGTCGACACCGCGAAGATCGTCCCCGGCCCGCCGCGCGGCACCAACACCACCGGCCAGGAGCTCGACGGCCCGCACTGCATCGGCGGCAACGTCAGCGGAGAGGAGACCTGATGAGCAAGGGGGTCGTCCTCCTCTTCCTGTTCGCCGCGGGGCTCATCATCCTGACGCTGCTGATCGTGGCGCTCGCCTCCGCGCGCCAGAAGGCCGCCGCCGCCGGGCACCTGCCGCCGTCGCGCCGCCCCGGCCCCGCGGACGAGGCGCTGGAGGGCCGGATGCTCGAGGGATACCAGGCCGCGGGCGTTGTGCTCACGGTGCTGCTCACCGTGCTGCTCCCCTTCCTGTACGTGCGCGAGCCGACCAGGCAGCGCGAGGCGAACTCGCGCCTGTCCGCAGAGTCGGTCGAGCTCGGCAAGCAGACGTTCGAGACGTTCTGCGCCCGATGCCACGGGCTGGACGCCACCGGCGGGGTGGTCAAGCGCTACGTCATCCCCGGCGTGAAGGGCGCCAAGCCCCAGGACTACCCGGCGCCCAACCTGCACGAGATCTGGCAGCGTCACCAGGGCCAGGACGTGGCGCAGGTGGCCTGGCAGACCATCCAGCAGGGCAGGCCGCCTTCGCCGATGCCCGCCTGGGGCGTGCGCTACGGCGGCGCCATGGACGACCAGCAGATCACCAACCTGGTCAACTACCTGCTGTCGGTCCAGAGCGACAACAAGAAACGCCCGGAACTCGATTTCAAGGCCCTCAGGACGCGTGAAGAGGTGCTCGCGCTGGTGCGGGCCCTCCGGGCCGGATAGGTCTCGACAAGGAGGCAGAAGGTCCCGTGAAGGGAGCGCTGGTTCTCGCCACCGCCGTCCTGCTCCTGCCAGGATCGGTGATCATGCTGCTGTCGGCCAACTTCGGTGCCCTCAAGGGATACCTGATCGGCGGGGCGGCCTTCTTCGGCTTCGTGTTCTTCCTGTCGCTCATCTGGACCTTCGGCCTGCCGGGCACGCCGTCGCTGACCGGTCCCAAGGGCTCTGACCCGTCGTACAAGCAGTTCGAGCTGTCGAGCCCGGTGGCTGGCCGGTACCCGGAGGCGCGGCAGTTCCAGGGCAGCGAGGGCAACGGCTGGCTGGCCGAGCCGGCCGAGCCGGAGGGCGGCGGCAAGCTGCCTCCCGACCAGGAGAAGCAACGCAGCGACCTCGAGACCGCCAGGCAGGCGATCATCCAGGAGCTGATCACCAAGACCAACAAGGGCGTCAAGGACTCCAGCAAGGAGCTGGACGTCACCAACCTCGACGCCAAGGTCTTCTACAACGACCAGGGCGACACCGAGCTGGCCGCCGTGGTGGTCAGCGGCAAGGCGCCGCCGGAGGGCTCGGGCCTGACCAAGCCGACCTTCCAGCCGAAGACCTTCTTCGCCTTCCGCGATCCTGGCGCGGCCTACCTGCCGAGCCTGCTCGTCATGGGGATCTCGCTGGTGCTGCTGCTGGCCCACGTCATCGGCCTCGGCGTGGTCGAGAGCCGCCGCCCCCTCGGCGTCACCCCTCGCGCCGGCGAGGCCGCCGGCCGCGCCCCGAGCCGCGTCTGACGTCCGCGCTCCGGCCGCGAGGCCGGAGGCCCAGGCGGGAGCCCGTCGGAGTGGCGCTCGGGCCGGCCGGCGGTGCCTGAGGGATCCGCGGGTCCGTCGTCACCTCGGTCGCGTCAGCGGATCGCGGTCGGCCGAGTCGCTGACCAGCCGCTCGATCGCGAGCAGGTCTGGCAGCAGCGGCAGCCCGGTGGACGGGGGCTCGCGGTCGCGGACCACGACGGCTCCGTGGAAACCGAGCCGCACGGCGGCCTGCACGTGCGCTGGCCAGTCGTCCACGAACAGGATCTCCTGCGCGGGCAGCCGCATGCGCTCGCGCGCCACCGCGAACAGCAGCGGATCCTCCTTCAGGCGCGCCTCCTCGGCCGAGATGACGAAGGCGTCGAAGTACCGGCGCAGGCCCATGCGCTCATAGTGGAGGCTCAGCGAGGGCCAGCCTTCGGCGAGGATGCCCAGGCGCAGGCCGAGCGCCTGCAACCGCGCGAGCGCCCCGGGGACCTCCGGGAAGGGCTCCATGGTGCGGCCGTCGACCTGGGCCCGCGCCAGCGCCGAGGTCAGCTCCGGCCGCGGGTCTCTCGCACCCAGCGCCTCCAGCACGATCTCGTAGAAGACCTGGAACAGCTCGCGCTCCTGATCGACCGTCACGATCGGCTGCTGGTGCCGATCGTCCAGGTACTCCATGCCGACCTCGATCGCGCGGTCCAGGTTGGCCAGGCTCAGCCCGGGCAGGTAGGCGCGCACCAGCTCCCCGAACCGGGGTCCGGGAAACCAGCGCCTCCGCGCCTCTCGCGCCGGGGCCGTCGTGCCGTCGACCGGTCGCACCAGGACGTCCGCGGAATCGAACAGCACGCCGCGGATCTTCTGTGTCATCAGAATCTCGTTCCCCCCTCGACCGCGCCTGCCAGCAGCGAACACGTTAGCTCCCCGACGGGAGCTTCGTCGCCATCGCCAGCGCCGTCGACCCACTCGCCGGGAGACGTTACGTAGAATTTGCTGGTGACGGACGGTGTCGACGACGACCGCCGGCGCGCTGCGGGAGATGGCGTGCCGGTGAGCGGCCCGCCAGCGCGGCGGGCGCCGGCCAGCCTCAGGCCATGCCGCCGTTGGCGCGCGAGATCACCAGCCGCTGGATCTCGCTGGTGCCCTCGAACAGGCAGTAGATCTTCGCGTCCCGGTGCCACTTCTCCACGGGGAAGTCGCGGATGTAGCCGTAGCCGCCGAGGACCTGGATCGCCTCGTCGGTCACCCGGACCGCGACCTCGCCGGCCTTGAGCTTGGACATCGAGCCCTCGGCGTGCGCGAACGGCATGCCGTTGCGGGCCATCCAGGCCGCCCGCCACACCAGCAGCCGGGCCGCGTCGATCTCGGTGGCCATGTCGGCCAGCTTGAAGGCGATCGCCTGCTGGGCCGCGATCGGCTTGCCGAACTGGACGCGCTCGCGGGCGTAGTCGCGGGCGAACTCGAAGGCCGCCCTGGCGATCCCCACCGCCTGCGCGGCGACGGCCGGCCGCGTCGCCTCGAACGTGGCGAGCGCGACCGAGGAGCGGCTGCGCTCCTTCTGGCGGGCGCGCGCCAGCTTGGCCTGGAGCCGCTCCTCGCCGCCGAGCAGGCAGTCCGCCGGCAAGCGGCAGTCGTCCAGCAGCACCTCGGCGGTGTGCGAGGCGCGGATGCCGAGCTTCCGCTCCTTCTTGCCCTGCCGCAGGCCTGGCGTGCCGGGCGGGACGATGAAGCTTGCCTGGCCGCGGTGGCCGAGCGTGGGGTCGATGGTGGCGACCACGATGTGGACCCCCGCGATGCCGCCGTTGGTGATGAAGACCTTCTGCCCGTTCAGGACCCAGTCGCTGCCGTCGCGGACCGCCCGCGTGCGCAGCGAGGAGACGTCGGAGCCGGCGCCGGGCTCGGTCACGGCGAAGGCGGCCACCTTGGGGTCCTCGGGCGTGCCGAACATCTCGGGTACGAAGCGTCCGATCTGCTCCGGCGTGCCCTGCATCATCAGCGCCATCAGCGGCAGCCCCGTGCCCAGGATCCCCAGAGAGATGCCCGCGCAGCCCCAGCAGAGCTCCTCGACCAGAGCCGGCTGCAGCACGCCGGTCTCGTCCTCCGCGACCATCTGGTAGTAGTCCTTGCCGTACAGGCCGACCTCGGCGGCCTTGCGCAGCACGGGCCAGGGGAAGTCCTCGGTCTCGTCATAGTGGGGAGCGACCGGCCTGATCTCCTTCTGCGCGAACTCGCGGACCCACTTCTGGGCGGCGACTTGGTCTTCACTGAGCGCAAAGCCGATCATGGCCTCATCCTTTCCGGACGTAGGTCGCTCCGGGCGCGGGTTACCGGTCAGTAACCTACTGAACGGTAGCATGCACTTTTCGAGGCCACCAATCAAGGGAGGCGGCAGGCGTTGAACAGCTCCGTGGGTGCTGGCCCCCGTCTGCCCGCACCCGCGCGCCGCGCGCAACTGCTCGATGTGGCCCGCCGAGTCTTCGCGCGGGACGGCTACCGTGGCAGCTCGATGGAGGCCATCGCCGAGGCGGCAGGCGTCACCAAGCCAGTCCTCTACCAGCACTTCTCCTCCAAGCACGCGCTGTACTCCTCGCTGCTGGAGGCCGAGCTCGGGCAGCTGACCGTCGCGCTGGAGCGCGCCTTCGACGTGGCGGAGGGCAACGAGGAGCGGCTGCGCCTGGGCTTCGGCGCCTACCTGGGCTTCGTCGAGGCGCACGAGGACGCCTTCCGGCTGCTGTTCACCGAGGGTCTCGGCCTGGACGACGATTTCCAGCGGCGCGTCTCGCGCTTCCGCGGGCTGGTGGCGAATCGCATCACGGCGATCATCCGCGCGGAGGCGGGGCTGCCGGAGGCGCGCGCCCGCGCACTCGCCGTGGCGATCGTCGGCATGGCCGAGAGCGCCGCCACCTGGTGGTTGAGCGAGCGCCGTCCGCTGCCCATCGCCGAGCTGGCCGATGAGCTTGCCGGGCTCGCCTGGAAGGGCTTCGCGCGCTACCCGGCCCCGCCCGGCGAGTCATCTGGTCCCACAGGTCGGCGCTGAGCCGCCGTCTTTGCCTGTTCCTGTGCGATGACCAGTAGATGAACGGCACATGACGGGTCCACACTTCCTTACCGGGTAGATCTATCCAGACGCGCGCATCGCCCCTGTCGAGCCATTGGAGAGGAGGGGAGATGGCCGGGAAGAGGGTTCGCTCGTCGACGCGGCGAAGGTCCCCGGACCGGGCACCCGCCGAAGGCGCCGTCATCTCGCTCGACGCCACCGACCTCGCGATCCTCCGCGTCCTGCAGGCAAACGCCCGTGCCACCTACACCGAGATCGGCAGGGCCGTCGGCCTCTCGGCGCCGTCCGCGCACGACCGCGTGCACCGGCTGGAGCGGCGCGGGGTGCTGCTCGGCTACCAGGCCAGGCTCGATCCCAGGGTCCTCGGCCTGAGCGTGCTGTCGCTGGTCGGCGTGCTCCCGGCCGGCGCGGCCGACCCGTCCTCGATGGAGGCGGCCTTCGCCGAGGTCAAGCAGGTCGAGGCCGCCTACCACGTCACCGGGGAGGAGAGCCACCTTCTGGTCGTCCGTGTGCGCAGCATCGCCGAGCTGTCGGAGGTGCTGCAGCGCATCCGCCGGATCGACGGCGTCGCCCGCGCGCGCGCGTCCGTCGTGCTGTCCACCGCCTTCGAACGCGGCCCGGCCGTCTGAGCCCACCCGACCCCGGGGGCGCGGCTGGGGCATGTTGCCGCCGGGTGCGGGGCCTGTCGCAACCGAGAAAGATCTCGAAGCTCTTGCAGGGTTGACAACAGGAATTTCGCCATGAAACTCCCTCTTAGAGATTCTCGCGGCCTCGCCGCCAGATCGATGGGGGAGTGCCATGCGCCGAGCCGTCTCCGTCGTTGCGACCACCCTCGCCCTCGCCCTCGCCTTGCTGGTCGCGCCGGCGCCGGCGGAGGCCGCCAGCCCACCGCTACCGAGCTCTATCGCCGCCCTTGGCGACTCCATCACCAGGGCGTTCGACGTCTGCTGCTACTACGGTGACCACCCGAGCCACTCCTGGACCACCGGCGACTCCAGCCTGGACAGCGTCCGCAGTCACTACGAGCGCATCCGCGCCCTCAACCCGGCGATCGCCGGCCACCAGCACAACGACGCGGTCACCGGCGCGAAGATGGTCAACGGCCCGGCGCAGGCGGCCAACGCGGTGGCGCAGGGCGCGCAGTACGTGACCATCCTGCTGGGAGCCAACGACCTGTGCACGTCGTCGGTGGCCACCATGACCCCGACCGAGACCTTCCGCCAGCAGTTCGAGACCACGATGGCGACGCTCGACCCGGACCGGCGGGGTGTGCGCGTGTTCGTCTCCAGCATCCCCGACGTGGTCCACCTGTGGGAGGTCCTGCACACCAACGTGGCCGCGCGGCTGGTGTGGGGCGTGGCGCGGATCTGCCAGTCGGTGCTGGCCGTGTCCAACGGCGATGCCCAGCGGCAGGCCGTGGCCGCCCACGAGATCGAGCTGAACAAGGTCCTGGGCGACGTCTGCGGGGGGTACGGCAACTGCCGCTTCGACAACCTGGCGACCTACCACTTCCAGTTCAGCGCCGGGGACGTGTCGATCCTCGATTTCTTCCACCCGGACCTGGACGGCCAGCGCAAGCTCGCCGACGCGACCTGGGCCGTCTCCTGGTGGGGCGGCGGCGTGTGAGCCAGACAGGCGGTGCTGATCGGTTACACTGTAGCCATGAGTAGCGTACCGAGAGCAGTGCGGTTCGAGCCGGCAGTCCTCGAGCGGCTGCGACGGTACCTCCGTGCCCGCCCGGGGGTCAGCGCATCGGCCTTGACCAGCCGGTTCGTCGATGAGGCGCTGCGCATGGAGGAGCATCCCGGAGTGCTCTTCCGCGACGGGCCATCCGGCCGGCGCGCAGTGCTGATCGGCGGTCCTGACGTCTGGGAGGTCGTCCGCGTGGTGAAGTCCGCGCGCGCGGCGGAGCCGGACCTCGACGCCGAGGCGGTTGTTGGCCTCGCGGTCGAGACGATGGGACTGCCGCCCGGCAAGGTCCGCGTCGCGCTGGACTACTGGGCGGCCTCTCCTGACGAGATCGAGCAGCAGATCCGCGATGCCGAGGAGGCCGAACGCGTCGCCGGAGAGCTGTGGCAACGCGAGCGCCGACTGCTGTCGTGAGCGCGGCGCTGTTGCTTGACGAGATGCTCTCACCAGAGATCGCGTCGGAGCTTGTAAAGCGCGGGCACGATGTGGTCGCGGTGGCCGTCGTTACGTGGGGGCCCTCGTCGCCGCCCTGGACGAGATGATCGCTGCCGGACAGGTTCCCGGGTCGAGCATGGTGGGCTGGCTCAGATGACCGTGGGGCCCGCGGCGGAGCGGACGGCTGCCGGGGTGCGGAGCATGTTCGACCGGGTGGCGCCACGGTACGACCTGGCCAACACGCTCCTGTCGTTCGGCCGCGACCGGCACTGGCGCGAGCGCGCCGCCGGCGCCACCGAGCTGGCCCCCGGCGAGATCGCGGTCGACGTGGCCTGCGGCACCGGCGCGCTGACCCTGGCGCTCGCCCGCCTCGAGCCGCGCGCGACCGTGCTCGGCCTCGACTTCTCCTGGGAGATGGCGCGGCGCGCGGAGATGGCGCGGCGCGCGGACCAGGGCGACGGCGGGCGAGCGCTCGGCCTGGTGGTGGCCGACGCCATGCGGCTGCCGCTGCGCGATGCCTCGGTCGACGTGGTCACCATCGCCTTCGGCCTGCGCAACCTGCCAGAGCCAGGTGCCGGCCTGCTCGAGCTCAGGCGGGTCCTGCGGCCGGGAGGGCGCCTGGTGGTGTGCGAGTTCTCACGCCCCGTCCTGCCCGTGCTGCGCCAGGTGTACGACCGCTACCTCACCCGGCTGCTGCCGCTCGCCGCACGCCGGGTCAGCTCCGACCCCGAGGCGTACCAGTACCTCGCGCGCTCCATCGGCGCCTGGCCTGACCAGCCCGAGCTGGCGCGGTGGCTGCAGGACGCCGACTTCGGGCGTGTCCGCTGGCAGGACCTGACCGGCGGCATCGTCGCCCTGCACCGCGGCACGGTCCCCCGCTAGGTCGTGGCGGCGCCGGGACCGTCGCGACCGCCGATCCACCGGCTTCTCTCGCAGGTGGCCACGGCGGACCTCGACTGCCTGTAGATTCTTGTTTGCCGCTGCGGTCACGCGGGCCTACACTCCGAGCGGCGAATTTGTGCATCGATTCACAAACGCGCGCACCCTCTGGAGGAGCGAGCCTTTGAGCGATCGGTACGACGCGCTCGTCGTCGGCGGCGGCCCGGGTGGAGCGGCGACCGCCTACCACCTGGCCCGGGGTGGGGCCCGGGTGCTGCTGTGCGAGCGCGCCACCTATCCCCGTGACAAGATCTGCGGCGACGGCCTCACGCCACGGGCCGTGGGGTCGCTGGAGGCCATGGGCCTGCGCGAGGAGTACCAGACCTGGTCGCGCCACACCGGCCTGAAGGTGCACGGCGGCGGGGTGGTGATCGAGCTCCCCTGGCCGGAGCTGGAGGGGCTTCCCTCCTTCGGGCTCTGCCGGCCACGCACCGACCTCGACCAGCTCCTCGCCCGCCAGGCCGCGCGGGCCGGCGCCACGGTGTGGGAGGCCACAGAGGTGGTCAGCCCGCTGATCGAGGGTGGGCTGGTGCGCGGTGCGGTGGTGCGGCGCGAGGGCGAGGACCCGGTCGACGTCCAGGCCGAGGTGGTGGTGGCCTCCGACGGTGCCTCCAGCCGCTTCGCGCAGTCGCTCGGTCTGGAACGCGACCCGAAGCGGCCGATCGGCGTCGCGGTCCGCCAGTATTTCCGCAGCGAGCGGCACGTCGACCCGTGGATCGACTCCTACCTGGAGCTGTGGCGTGACAACGACCTGCTGCCAGGTTACGGCTGGGTCTTCCCGATGGCCGACGGCACCGTCAACGTCGGCGTCGGCCTGCTCAACACCTCGGCCCACTTCCGCAACCTCAACTACCGCCAGCTCCTCAGGGACTGGGCGCCCACCGCCGGGCGCGACTGGGGCTTCACCCTCGACGACGCCCAGGGCAAGCCACGCTCGGCCCCGCTGCCCATGGCCGCCAACCGGCACCCCCCGCTGTATCGCGGGGTGATGTTCGTGGGCGATGCGGCCGGCCTGGTCAACCCCTTCAACGGCGAGGGCATCGACTACGCGATGGAGTCGGGCCAGCTCGCCGCCGAGACGGGCCTCGCCGTCCTCGCCAGTGGCGACCGCACCCGTCTGCGCCGCTACCGTGTGGCGGTCGAGCGCCGTTTCGGCAGCTACTTCGCGCTCGGCCGGGTCTTCGTCAAGCTGATCGGGGAGCCTCATGTGATGCGCGTCGCCACCAGCTACGGCCTGCCGCGGCCGTACCTGATGAAGATCGTCCTCAAGCTCCTGGCGAACCTGTACGAGCCGCGGGGCGGGGACGCGGCCGACCGGGTGGTCCGGGCGCTGACCGCGATGGCTCCGTCGAGGTGAACGCCGTGCGTGGACTCGGACCCGTCGGGTATACGCTCCCGCAGGATCGCCGCGGTCGCCGTGGAGACCGCCGCCACAACCGCTTCGCATTGAGAGGCTGCCCGTGAATCTCGGTGCCTTCACCCCGATCCTCGTCCTGCTGGTGCTGGCGACCGCCTTCGCCGTGCTGTCGATGCTGGTGTCGAGCTGGCTGGCGCCGCGCAGGCCGAGCCGGGCGAAGTACTCGCCCTACGAGTCGGGCGTGGAGCCGGGCCGCCTGCCGAGGGGCGAGCGCTACCCGGTCAAGTTCTACCTGACCGCGATGCTGTTCGTGATCTTCGACGTCGAGGTGATCTTCCTGTATCCCTGGGCGGTCGTCTTCCGGCAGCTCCGTGTCTTCGGGCTGGCCGAGATGGGAATCTTCCTCGGCCTGCTGGTGATCGCGTACGTGTACGACTGGAAGCGTGGCGGACTGGAGTGGGATTGACATGAGCAGCGGGAGCGGTCTCGAGAAGCTGCCGGGTGGCATCCTGGTCAGCACGGTCGAGAAGCTGGCCAACTGGGCCCGCAAGGGCTCACTGTGGCCGGCGACCTTCGGGCTGGCCTGCTGCGCGATCGAGATGATGGCCACCGGCGCCGGCCGGTACGACCTTTCCCGCTTCGGCATGGAGGTGTTCCGCGCCTCGCCGCGGCAGGCGGACCTGATGATCGTGGCCGGGCGGGTGTCGCAGAAGATGGCCCCGGTGCTGCGCACCATCTACGACCAGATGCCGGAGCCCAAGTGGGTCATCTCCATGGGGGTGTGCGCCACCTCCGGGGGGATGTTCAACAATTACGCGGTGGTCCAGGGCGTCGACCAGCTCGTGCCGGTGGACATGTACGTGCCTGGCTGCCCGCCCCGGCCGGAGATGCTGATGGACGGGATCATCAAGCTCCACGAGAAGATCGTGAAGGGCGAGCCGCGCTCCAAGCTCGTCCTGCAGGAGGCATGAGCCGAGCGATGCAGCCGCCCGAAGCCATCCAGCCGGTGCTGACCGGACTTCGTGAGCGCTTTCCCGAGGCCGCGGTCGAGGTGACCGGGCACCGTGGCGAGGTCACGGTCGAGCTCGACCGCGCCCATCTGGTGGAGGTCGCGACCTGGCTGCGCGACCACCCCGCGGCGCGCTTCCGGATGTTGTCGGACCTGTCGGGCACCGACTACCCGGAGCGCCCCGACCGCCTCGCGATCGACTATCACCTGTACTCCTTCGACCACAACGTGCGCCTGCGGCTCAAGGTCCGGGTCCCGGTCGAGGACCCGATCGTCCCCACCGTGACCACGGTGTGGCCCACCGCCGACTGGCACGAGCGCGAGGTCTACGACTTCTTCGGCGTCCGCTTCGACGGCCACCCGAACCTCGTCCGCATCCTCATGCCGGAGGACTGGGAGGGATACCCACACCGTAAGGACTACCCGCTCGGCGGGGTGGACGTGCCCTACCACGGCGCGCACGTGCCCGCACCCGACAAACGGCGGTACAAGGGAGGCTGGACCAGCACATGAGCGAGCGCGCACAGCTCGAGGTCTCCGTGGCGCCCGGCGAGGCTCGTGACCTGCCGCCCAAGCCGCCCGCCCAGCGCATCTCGCTGAACGAGCGGCGCGCGCAGCAGGTGATCGCCACCGGCGGCGGCGACTGGGCCGAGGTGACCGCGCGCGCCCACGCCGCCGGCGACGACGAGCTGATGGTCATCAACATGGGGCCCCAGCACCCCTCCACCCACGGCGTGCTTCGGCTGGTGCTCGAGCTGCGCGGCGAGGAGGTGGTCTCCTGCCAGCCGGTGGTGGGCTACCTGCACACCGGCATCGAGAAGTCGGCCGAGTACCGCACCTGGGTCCAGGGTGTCACCTTCGTGACCCGCATGGACTATCTGGCGCCGATCTTCAACGAGGCGGCCTACTGCCTGGCGCTGGAGCGCCTGCTGGGTGTCGAGGCGCCGCCCCGGGCCCAGGCCCTGCGGGTGCTGCTGATGGAGCTGAACCGCATCTCTTCGCACCTGGTGTGGCTGGCCACCACCGGCCTGGAGCTCGGCGCCCTGTCGATGATGCTCTACGGCTTCCGCGAGCGTGAGCAGATCCTCGACATCCTCGAGGAGATCACCGGGCTGCGCATGAACCACGCCTGGGTGCGGCCCGGCGGCGTGTTGCAGGACATGCCGGAGGGCACAGAGGACAGGATCCGCGCGTTCATGCGCGAGATGCGGGCCAAGGCCGACGAGTACGAGGACCTGCTGACCAACAACCCCATCTGGCTGGAGCGCACCCGCGGCGTGGCCCGCATCGACCGGGACCGCTGCATCGAGCTGGGCGTCACCGGGCCGATGCTGCGGGCCACCGGGCTGGCCCACGACGTCCGCAAGGCCGAGCCCTATTGCGGCTACGAGCAGTACGACTTCGAGGTGCCGACCGCCGAGGGTGCCGACGCCTACGGCCGCTACCAGGTGCGCGTGGCCGAGATGCGCGAGAGCCTGAACATCGTCGAGCAGGTCCTCGAGTCGCTGCCGTCGGGGCCGATCATGCATACCGACCCCAAGATCGGCTGGCCGGCGCGCCTGGCGCTGGGACCGGACGGGCTCGGCAACTCCCAGGAGCACGTCCGCCACATCATGGGCGAGTCCATGGAGGCCCTCATCCACCACTTCAAGATGGTCACCGAGGGCTTCAAGGTGCCGCCCGGCGAGATCTACCTGCCGGTCGAGTCGCCTCGCGGGGAACTCGGCTACCACGTGGTGAGCGACGGGGGGAACCTGCCCTACCGGGTCCACGTGCGCGACCCGTCGTTCGTCAACCTCCAGGCCGTCCCGTTCATGGTCGTGGGCGGGCTGGTCGCCGACGTCGTCGCCGCCCTCTCATCCGTCGATCCGGTGATGGGGGGTGTGGACAGGTGACGGAGGAGACCCTGGCCAGGGCGGAGGAGCTGATCGCCCGCTACCCGCTGCGGCGCTCGGCGCTGCTGCCGCTGCTGTTCCTGTTGCAGGCGGAGGACGGCTATGTCTCGCCGGCGGGCATCGCCCAGGTGGCGGAACTGCTCGGCCTGACCAGGGCGGAGGTGGCCGGGGTGGCCACCTTCTACACGATGTTCCAGCGCCGGCCGACGGGGAAGTACCTGGTCTCGGTGTGCCGCACCCTGTCGTGCCAGCTCCGCGGCTCCGACGAGATCACCGGTGCCCTGTGCGAGCGGCTCGGCGTGCCGCTCGGCGGGACGGACTCCAGCGGCATGGTCACCGTCGAGGAGGTCGAGTGCCTCGCCGCCTGCGACGGTGCCCCGGTGCTCCAGGTCAACACCGAGAACTACGAGGGGCTGGACACGCAGGCGGCGCTGGAGCTGGTGGAGCGGCTGCTGCGCGACGAGCTGCCGCCGCCGACCCTGGCCGGCGAGGGCGCGGTGACCGAGCCGTCGACCGCCAGCCTCAACTGGCGCCTGGCGGGCCTGGGCGAGCCACCCGCCGAGCTGGCCGGCCGGCGGCCGGCGGCCGGCGGCGGGGCCTCGGGCGGCGGGGCCTCAGGCGACGGGCAGGGGGGTGAGCTGCCGTGACCGGGCCCGTCAGCGTCCTGTCGAGCCGCTGGAGCGACCGGCGGGCGCACGAGATGGAGCGCTACCAGGACCTCGACGGCTACGCCAGCCTCGACCTCGCCTTCTCCAGGGACCCGGCCGAGCTGGTGCAGCTGGTCAAGGACGCCGGCCTGCGCGGTCGCGGCGGGGCGGGGTTCCCCACCGGCATGAAATGGGGGTTCCTGGCCAAGGGCACCGGCAGGCCCACCTACCTGGTGGTCAATGCCGACGAGAGCGAGCCGGGCACCTTCAAGGACATAGAGCTGATCGAGCGCGACCCGCACGCGCTGGTGGAGGGCACCATCGTGTCCGCGTACGCGATCGGCTGCCGGCAGGCGTTCATCTACCTCCGGGGCGAGTGCGGCTTCGCCGGCCGGCGCCTGGCCGCCGCCATCGGGCAGGCCTACGCCGACGGGCTGCTCGGCCGCGACATCAAGGGCTCGGGCTTCGACCTCGAGATGGTGCTGCACCGCGGCGCCGGCGCCTACATCTGCGGCGAGGAGACGGCGCTGCTCTCCTCGCTGGAGGGCGAGCGCGGCCAGCCCAAGCTGCGCCCGCCGTTCCCCGCGGTCGAGGGCCTGTACCGGGCGCCGACCACGGTCAACAACGTCGAGACCATCGCGGCCGTGCCGTGGATCATCCGCAACGGCGTGGACTGGTTCCGCTCCATGGGGACGGAGAAGTCGCCGGGGCCCAAGCTGTTCAGCGTGTCCGGCGACGTGCGCCGTCCCGGCAACTACGAGTACCCGCTCGGCACGCCCGCGCGCGAGCTGATCATGGGCGCGGCGGGCGGCATGCTGGAGGGCAAGGAGCTCAAGGCGTGGACGCCGGGCGGCTCCTCCACCCCGATGCTCACCGGCGATCACCTGGACACGCCCATGGACTTCGAGAGCATCCAGGGCGCGGGCAGCCTGCTCGGCACCGGCGCGATGATCGTGCTCTCGCAGGACGTCTGCATCGTGCGCGCCTGCCTCAACTTCACCCGCTTCTACGCGCACGAGTCCTGCGGCAAGTGCACGCCCTGCCGCGAGGGCACCGACTGGATGCAGAAGATCCTCACCCGGCTGGAGAGCGGCCGGGGCCGCCGCGAGGACATGGACACGCTGAAGGACATCTGCGACTCCATCTTCGGCCGCTCCTTCTGTGCCCTCGGCGACGGCGCCACCAGCCCGATCGTCTCGGCCCTCCAGTACTTCCGCGCAGAGTTCGACCAGCACGTCGACGGTCACGGCTGCCCCTTCGGCGGGGCGCGCGTCACCGTCGGCGCGCATTAGGGAGACCTAAATGGCCGAAAATTCGCCGATGACTGTCAAGGTCACCATCGACGACCACGAGATCGAGGTCGCGCCTGGCACGCTGGTGATCCGCGCCGCCGAGCAGATCGGCATCCAGATCCCGCGCTTCTGCGACCACCGCCTGCTCGCGCCGCTCGGCGCCTGCCGGCAGTGCCTCGTCGAGGTCGTCGGGCAGCGCAAGCCGCTCACCGCCTGCACCACCACCGTGACCGACGGCATGGTCGTCAAGACCCAGCAGACCAGCGAGGTCGCCCGCGCCGGGCAGGAGGGCGTGCTCGAGTTCCTGCTGATCAACCACCCGCTCGACTGCCCCATGTGCGACAAGGGCGGGGAGTGCCCGCTGCAGGACCAGACGATGGTGCACGGTCCTGGCGAGACCCGCTTCGTCGAGGAGAAGCGACGCTACGAGAAGCCGATCAAGATCGGCGAGACCGTGCTGCTGGACCGTGAGCGCTGCGTGCTGTGCGCCCGTTGCACCCGCTTCTCCGCCGAGATCGCCGGCGACCCCTTCATCGAGCTGTTCGAGCGGGGCTCCCTTGAGCAGGTGGCGATCTACAGCGACGAGCCCTACCGCAGCTACTTCTCCGGCAACGTCGTGCAGATCTGCCCGGTGGGCGCGCTCACCTCGCCGTCGTACCGCTTCCAGGCGCGGCCCTTCGACCTCACCTCCGCCGATGGCGTCTGCAACCACTGCGCGGCCGGCTGCAACCTGCGCATCGACGCCCGCCGCGGGCTGGTGACCCGGCAGCTGGCGCGCGACAACGACGACGTGAACGAGGCGTGGAACTGCGACAGGGGCCGCTACGGCTTCTACTACGGTCAGGACCCCGACCGGCTGCTCATCCCGCACCTGGCCGAGGGCGGCAAGCTGCGCACGGCCTCCTGGAGCGAGGCGCTGCGGCGCGCGACCGACGGCATCATGGCGCAGCGCGGCAAGGGCGTCGGGGTGCTGGTCGGCGGCCACCTGACCGATCAGGACGCCTACGCCCTGCAGAAGCTCGCGCGCGTGGCCCTTGGCACCAACAACGTGGACGCACGCACCTGGTCGGGGAGCGAGGCGGAGACGGCGGTGGCCGGCCGGGTCGCCGGGACCGGGCCGGACGACGGCGTGACCTACCGCGACCTGGAGGCGGCCAGGGCGGTGGTGGTCGTCGACCTCGACCCGCACGAGGAGTCGCCCATCCTGTTCCTGCGGCTGCGCAAGGCCGCGCTGCGGGGGGTCGAGGTCCTGGCGGTCGGTCCTCGGCCGGGTCGGCTGGCGGAGTTCGCCACCGTGGTGGCGACGGCGCCGGGTGGCGAGTCCGCGGCGCTGGCCGCGCTCGAGCGTGGCGAGGGGGAGAAGGGCAGGCTGCTGACCGAGCGGCCGGAGTCGGGCGGCGGGCCGGTGGTCGTGCTGGCCGGCTGGCGCGCCACGGGCAGTGGCGCGCTGGACGCCGCCGCGCGCCTCGCCGCCGAGCTCGGCGGCGCCTTCGCCTGGGTGCCGCGGCGGGCCGGCGACCGCGGCGCACTCGACGCCGGCGCCCGGCCCGAACTGTTGCCGGGCGGCCGCCTGGCGAGCGATGACCGCGCCCGTGCGGAGCTGGGAGAGGCGTGGGGCGCCGAGCTGCCGGCGGAGCCCGGCCTCGACGGGCCCGCCATCGTGCGCCGGGCCGCGGAGGGGCGCCTCGGCGTGCTGCTGCTGGCGGGCGTCGACCTGCTGCGCGACTACGGCCCGCGCCGGCTTGCCAGGCAGGCGCTCGACCAGACCTTCGTGATCGCCATCGACCACGCCGTCAACGCCACTACAGAGCGCGCCGACGTGCTGCTGCCCGGCGCCCTGCACGCGGAGACCGAGGGCACCTACACCGACTGGGAGGGCAGGGTGCAGGCCCAGCGCCCGGCGGTGCCCGTCGGCGGTGCCGCCCAGACCGTCTGGGAGCTCGCCGACCAGCTCGCCATCCGCCTGGGCACCGACCTCGGCCTGCCGACCCTGGACCGGGTCACGGACGAGCTCGAGCGCTTCAGGGCGCGGCCGGCGGCGCTGGCGGCGCCCGTCCTGCCAGCGGCCGGTGGCGGTCCGGCTGCCGAGCCCGCCGGGCCACGGGAGGGGCTCGCCCTGGTGACCTACCCACTGCTGCTGGACGGCGCCTCGATGCTGCGCCGCGCCGCCGACCTGAACCGCTCGACCGTCGCCGCCTTCGTCGAGGTGCATCCCGAGGACGCCGAGCGGCTGCGGCTCAGCGACGGCGCGGGGGCCGAGGTCGACTTCGGCGAGGAGCGCCTGGTCAAGCTGCCGGTCAAGGTCAGCCGCGCGGTCGCGCCCGGCTGCGCCTTCATCCCCGCCAACCAGCCCGACCTGGCCCTCGGCGAGCTGCTCGGCGCCGAGCCCGGTCGCCCGGCGCTGCGCGTGCTGCTGCGCGCGGTCGAGGAGGTGGCGGCGTGAACTGGTGGGACCTGCTGATCATGCTGGTCAAGGTCGTCGGCATCTTCGCCTTCCTGATGCTCACCGTGCTGTTCGTCATCTGGCTGGAGCGCAAGGTGGTGGCCTGGATGCAGACCCGCGTCGGGCCCAACCGGGTCGGCCCGGCCGGCCTGCTCCAGTCGCTCGCCGACGGCATCAAGC
>WNGA01002991.1_pt1 | contig 25548 bp, 29 predicted proteins | sample 5400061 | NCBI WGS metagenome assembly WNGA01 (sample SAMN13153366, study PRJNA577476) | soil metagenome | isolation source: 100 cm soil or saprolite under grassland replicate 2 | place: USA:California | collected 2016-06-15 | reverse complement strand
TAGCATAGTCTAAGACCGCTTCTCCTAGAGCACCGCTTTGAGAAGCGAAGGCAATCGATCCCTCCACGGGCATGCCTGAGGCGAAGGAAGCGTTGAGCCTGACAGATGGGTCAGCGTTGATCACGCCCAGGCAGTTTGGGCCGATCATTCGCATAGAATACTTCTGGGCGATCGAGAAGACTTGGCGCTCGAGTTCTGCCCCGTCTGGGCCGACTTCCTTGAATCCGGCCGAGATAATGACAAGGCCTTTCACTCCTTTTTTCCCGGACTCTTCAACAACACTTGGTACTATGGGAGCGGGAACGATCACGACAGCTAGGTCAACGGTCTCTGGTAGATCGAGGACTGACGGGTATGCTCGGACGCCACTGATCGAATGCTCCTTGGGATTAACGGGATAAACTGTTCCAGTGTATTCGTTTAGGAGAATGTTGGTGAACGCTGCGCGTCCGACACTTCCCTGCCTGTTCGAAGCTCCAATGACAGCAATGGACTTGGGCGAGAATAGCGAGGCGAGATTTCCTTGATGATGCATTCGCGAGACTCGACTCGTCAGTTCGGGGACTAGGATTTTGCTTTAACCTGCTTCGCAGCAGTTCTTCCCGCCAGAATCGCCGCAGGATAGAGAACCTCTTCTTCCTCCTGTGAATGTTTCTCCAGTGCCTCGGCGAACCGGACAGCTGTTAGATGCCCTTCTTCAGCTCCAACCTTCTTGAGTCGCTCCAACACTTTGTAGAGTTCCTTGTGTCCATGCAACATGCCAGGATACTCTTTCTCGAATTTCACGTAGAGCGAGGAGGCTCGTCTGGCAGAAGCGTTGGTGAGTTTACCGTTGACAAGATCTCGAAGAATTCCGAGCAACGGTAGAGCCAGGCTTTCTTCCTTGTCAATGTGAGCCTTGAGGTCCTTGACCAGTTTCTCTGCTACGCTTCCAGTCTTTCCCGACAGGTTCTGCACCCCAATCAACAATTGCCAAATGTCCTGATGTTCCTTCTCCATTGACGCAGGAGCTGATAGCGGCATGAGCACCGACGGAGGCTTGTTTTCCTACTTATCGCTATAGTACACTTTGAGGCACACGCGGTCTACAAAATTGGAAAAAGGTTCTTACTCTTGTGATACACTGTCGGATGCTAAGTCGTCTTTGTGTACGTCCCGGTTAATAGCCGATTCACATAATGTTCTAGTGTGATAGATTTGGAGACCCAGCAGAAATCGACTACGGCGGGTGCGGCGAGTGTCGGCGACTTTAGGCCTCTTGCAGGCTTCGTCCTGTCGCTGGTAGCGGGAGTGCTCATCCTTGTAGGTGGGATAGCCATGCTTGGGTATGCTTCTGGACCCTACGGAGGAATGATAGGCGGGTATAGTATGATGGGAGGATACGGTGGTGGTATGATGAATGGCTATTACGGAATGATGCAGGGGTTCGGTGGATGGTACTACGGGTTCGCGGTTGTAGGAATCGCCGCCGGCGTGCTCGTTCTGTTTAGTGCTATCATGATGTATGACCGCCCAAGACAAGTGGCTGCGTGGGGAGCATTGGTTCTTGTATTCTCTGCTATTAGCTTGTTCGGTGCAGGCGGATTCTTCGTAGGCGCGGTGCTCGGAATAGTAGCCGGGATCCTAGCCCTCACCTGGAGGGAGAACCGGCCATCAATCTAACTGGGATGGAAAGCGCGACTTGCAGTCCGCGAAGGAGGAATGCCACGTCTTCCACAGAGCTTTCCGCTTCCAATCCAAATGATCATCTATCTTGTGTTTCGTGTGGTTGATGCAACGTGCTATCTACTCGTAGAGTAATTTTTGGACGCGTGAAGAGATACTGACATGGCCGTCATTTCACTTGCCTTTCTAGTTTGACAGGGGTCAGCCACTTTGCGTATTTCTGGTTCTTGCCGTGGACGATGTCGAGGTAGGCTTCTCTTAACCGTTGAGTGATTGGCCACTCACCACTTCCAATCTTCCTACCGTCAACTTCTCGAACAGGTGTCACACCTGCTGCCGTCCCGGTCAAGAACAATTCGTCCGAAGTGTAGAGTTCCTCCCTCGAAATGTCCGTTCGCCGGAATTCCATCCCCCTCTCCGGGACGACACGGATGATAGTGTCCCTTGTGATTCCCCTAAGGACCCCGGCTGACGCGGGTGGCGTGCTGACGATTCCATCCTTGACTCTGAAGACGTTTTCTGCAGAGGCTTCTGAAACCATCCCTTGTGTGTTCAGCATTATCGACTCGTCATAGCCGGCTTTCAAGGCCTCGATCTTCGCTAGGCTCGCGTTCGCGTAGTTGGCAGTGGACTTTGCCTGGGGAGGCATTGTAGCCGAGTCAACCCGCCTCCAAGACGAAACCTGGCACTTCACTCCTTCTCTCTCGGCTTTTTCACCGAGATAGCTGTCCCAACGCCACGAAGCGATTCCTAGACTTACCCTGTTAGGCAGGGGATTGAGACCCATCTCCCCATAACTGTAGTAGGCCAGGGGTCTGATGTAGCACTCTTCTAAACCATTGGCCGCGACCGTTGCCTTTGATGCATCTGCGACCTCGTCTATCGTGTAGGGTATCTTCATCATGTAGATTTTCGCGCTCTCAAACATCCTTGCTACGTGTTCGTTCAGCCTGAAGATGGCGGGATTGCTCGAAGTGCGGAAGCACCTAATGCCTTCAAAGACGCCGGTGCCATAATGGAGCGCGTGTGTCAGAAAGTGGACCTTAGCATCGTTCCACTTGACCAGTTCGCCGTTCATCCAGATCCAAGTCGACTCTTGCATGTTTCGGTCTCGCCTGAAATTCTAGGCCCATTCGAGACCGATTTCAAACCCGCTGGTATACGTTGCGCGTATCAAACCGTCGTCTAGGAGATTGAGGAGTCCTTTCCAGATTTCGGGTTCGGAGAAAAGAGGGGTTAGTTCGTTGCGTATTTCTTTGAGGGCCGGTGGGAACCTTGTTGGCCTCCGCAAGAGGACGAGGATCTCCCCTTCGATTCTGGAATATCTTCCTATCCTCTGGGCTTCCTCAGTGACTATTGTCGGGGGTTCCAACAAAGCTGTCACTATTGTCACCTTCCCTTACTCGGAGGTTGGAGGCGCTTTCTTGAGGGCGCGTCTCCACGCGACCAAGTAGCCAATGCCGCCTGCAAAGGCTCCGAGGATCGCTATGGCCGCGAAAGGCGCGATGTACCCTGGGTAACCGCTCAATACCTGTACGTGGACTTGACCATTGATTTGTCCGACACTCAAGGGCGGAGTCTGACCTTGTAGGGCAATAGCCAATACTCCTGCCCTCCAGCCACCGTTCATCATCAGCCACGTTGCCGCCACGACCCCGACATTCATCAAAACAAGATGAAGCCAGGCGAGAATGTTTGGCCAGCCCTTGTATGGTGCCCGCAGGTTGACCTCTAAGTGTTGGTAGAACAGAGCTGTCACTGCTACAGCTAGCGGGCCGAGCATGATGTAGCCGAGATAGCCGACCGTCAGCCAGGTTCCACCGCCTCCACTTGCAACGACCCTAGCAGCGCCCGGGGTGTCGTAGGTCGCGTCATAGAGGAGCCAGGCAGTCAGTCCGGCAGCTAAAGCGCCTTGTACTATGGCGGCGATGATGAATCTGTTCGCCCACTTGCTGGAAGGTGAAATGGACATTTGCCACCTGGTGTCGGACATGGTTCCTTTGCCAGACTGAGCAGCGCGAATCTCCGCGTGAGCCTTTCCGAGTTCGTTGGAAACATTGCTTATTTTTTCCATATTGTATCCGAACCAACTATGCGGGCATACCATTTAGGAGACCCGTCCACAGTGTGGAGAGGATGTGATGATTGTATCTCAATGAGATACATCCCTGTCCGAGACGCTCGAAAGGGCGTCTGTGACCTGAAGTAGAGTCGCTTCTCTTGAAATGCAAAGTGCACATTTCGACATCATTGTGGACCTGCTCCTCAAATGTCCCCAGGGCAATGCTGTCTCAAGGGATATCCTTCGAATATTACACAGGCAAATTCTGACAAATCACGCAGGGCCATGCCAGTTCCTTCTGCTCCAACTCATTGGGCAAGGGGAATCATCGATATCTCACGGATCACGCTTGCCGATGTTCCTCTGGCGCTAGAAGAGAAACTTCGAAAATCCAAGGGGATTTTCTCCGTTCAGCTCAACGCTTTCTCGAAAAAACTCACAGTCGAGTTTGATCCCTCAATCATCACTCTCGACAAGATTAGGAAGACAGTCACACGTCCACCCCGAACGAACCTGCTGGTGCATTCAACGCGAACGGATCACCAAATCGATGTGTGACAGCACATCACTGGCTAGAACGCTCTCCCCAAACCATGCACCCGCCAGTTCTCCGGCCTTCCCGACAATGAACGCCGCTACTTTCGCAACGTCGAAGGGGTTTCGGCCTCTGGCGAGATGCGCACCGGCGACCCCTGCTAGTAGATCACCGTAGCCCCCTTTGGTCATGTAAGGAGAACCGGCAGTATCGAGGTGAATTCTCTCCCCATCGGAGATGAAGTCGACGGCCCCCTTCACGATAACTGTGGTTTTGTATTGTTTTGCGAGGCTTTGGACCGCATCTCTCTTACTGTCGACGCTTTCAGGCCAAGGGCTCTGAGAAAGAACCTGGTATTCTCCAGCGTTAGGTGTCAGGAGTGCTTGCTTTCCCTTGATCGTATCTGGAGAGGCGGCAATGGCGTGGAGGGCTTCGGCGTCCAGAACCATCGGAGTCTTGCATCGTTGGATGATGTCCAGGAGCGCCCGGTGCGACTCAGGGGTCCTTATAACGCCGCATCCCATGACCAGCGAGTCAGCGTTCTCAAGCAATTCAATCGCGATGTCTGGATCTGGAAAGGGCGAATCGCAAGGCACCGTTATGAGATCAGGAGAATATCCCGCTACAATGTCTGCGGCGCGTCTAGGTGCCACGACGATGGCAAGATCTGCCCCAGATCGCAAAGCCGCTAGTGCGTTGAATGCCAAGCAGCCAGCGTAACGGTCACTACCTCCGCAAATGACTACACGCCCAAAGTCACCCTTGCGAACGTCGTTGGATCGGGAAGGATAGAATTCCCGTAGTTTCACCGCTTTCTCGAGCTGGTTATCCGGGTCCTGCTTCACGCGACGGTTTCTTCTGCTTGGGGGCATTGGGAGGAATCCGGACTGAATCGGTGTAGGAAGATAGAATTTAGGTTATGTTCTTTGTCTAGTCCGATAACATCTGCCTAGAACCTAGCAGCCGCAATTTCAGCCCTAGGTCGAAAGCGACGTCGGGACGGGCTGTCTCTTGGTTTTGTCATGAGCCTCTTTATTTTCGACCCGATATTTTCGAAGACCTCTTCGATGGACCAGCCTTCTTCTATGAACTCGACTTGGTGCTTGGGCATTCTGATAAGCACGTGGACCTCGAAATGCTTCCTCTCCTTCCCTTTGGCGAAAGCCCTGACGGTCGCTCGGGCCTCAGCGATGTCAGGGTAGACATGGCTGAGAGACTCGATTGACTTTCGGAATTTCGTTTCTGCTAGCGAAGACTCAAGGTCTTGATCTTCAAGGCCCACGATATACACTGGCAATGGAGTCGATACCTCGGGTGTTTGTTCCACGACGATAGCTCACCTCACGACGAGAACTGGACACTGAGCGTGTGTGACGACACCGCTTGATACGCTTCCAAGGAGCATTTTCTTGAAGCCGCCCATTCCCCTAGTCCCCATGACGATTAAGTCGATCTTCTCCGCGACCGCGTAGTCGGTTATTGTTTGAACCACAGAGCCAATTGTCTCGCTGGTTTTGGGATTCGCCTTCACGCCTTTTTTCTCAGCTATTGAAACAGTCCGCCCGACAACCTCCAAAGCAGCCTTTCTTGCATAAGCTTCGTACTCCTGAATGGCCTCCCCAGATGGAGATGGAGCGGATGGAAACATGGTCATGTATTCGGGGTAGCCCCGAAATGCGTACAGTACGTAAAGTTGGGCGCTGAACTTCTCCGCGAGATCCACTGCGACCTCGGATGCTTTCCGGGCGCCCTCGGACCCATCCACCGTGACTAGTATCCGCTGAAATCGAAAGGATGAATCCGTTTTCGAACTCTGTTTTCCTATCGTGGTCATTGCCAAATTGCTTTCTTCCTTGGAAAGATAACTCCTCGCATTCTATTTAGACGAGGCGTCCACATTGAACCCCATGGGCACCAGTTGTATCTCATTGAGATACACGGTCCTGTCTCTCCCTTTCTTTTGAGAATAGTCCGCTCTCTTCTCGTTGGCTCTGCAGCCTTCCAGGCATGCTGTAGGTAGAGAGAATCTTCTTCTCGGCTCGGCGAAGAACTTCGGACACTGTTGCAGAGGAAACTCCGGCTCTCTTAGCGAGTTGTCTCAAGCTAATTCGACGAGGATAGTCGAAGTAGCCTTCTTCAAGGGCAGTCTGGACAATCGACCTTTGATGTGCAGTCAGAGTTTCAACATCTGCCACCGAAGTGAGTCTGACAATTTTCACGTCTATCTTCTCCTTCTTCAACCTGTCAAGTAGATCCGTGAGTGCTTCTCTTCCGGTCAGTGCAAGAGTCCACTCTACTGACCCATCCGGCTTGGATTTTGAGTGGAAGAGGCATGTGCGGCAGAATGCGTTGGAGGACATTAGCATGCCGCAGAGAACCGATTCGGTCAGGAGAGATCCGATGACCTTCCCACGCTTTGTCTCAACGATGTAGGCTTCTTTCACAAGAGGGCTTCCTCTGACCTCGTCCACCACACTCTCGAGCGCTTTTGGGTCCGCGGTAATCTCTACGAGTTGTCTTATCCCATCCTTCGAGTCTCCGGGTTTGCAATCGAGAATGCGGATGGTAGAGGGATGTTTGGAGGTGACCTCTGAAACCCAGTTCTCAGGGGCTTTGAGTTGGAGGACTATTTCCCTCATCGAGTTCTGCGAGTATCGACGGGAACTTCTGCTCTAAAGCTTTCATCCAAGGAAATCTCGCTCGTTTGAGCCATGTCAAACGTGGCTTTCCGTCTGTCGACCTTCGACAGGTGCAGTTCTGCGAGCCAGAAGAGAACGCGTTCTTCGCGGGAGATATGGTCGGATAAACTGGCCCTAAGGTCTTGGAGAATGCATGCAAGATCCCATGTCTTGAGGGCGTCGTGGCTTTCGATCATTCGTTGGACCTCGGACCGCAGAGCGACGACGGACGAGAGAAGTTCCAAGTGTTCTTTCCTCATGACATACACTGGACCCGCGTCCGACCCCATTCTCTTCTCAAGCAACGGGAACAGAACCTTTTCCTCCTTGCCTGTATGTTGAGACAGTTCGTTCCACATTTTCAGACTGTCCTCAAGAAGCGACCTTAGAAGCCTCTTGGATTGTGCCTCTCCCGAACTCTCAAGCAGGGTCAGAGTTCTATCCAAGCTGTACAAGTGATGAAGGAGTGAAGAGTGCTCGTCTTTGAGCATCGCGAGTGGTTCCAAGTTCTCCTCTAATGCTAAGGAGTGGCTGAGAGATACCGATTGTCCCTAACTAGTTCGGACTGCGAGGTCGGCACATAGGAAACTCCAGGTTCCAGAATGCTATGGTCGAAGCTTGTTGGGATCTAAAGGGTCCCTTTTGCGGACACTCTTCCGCGATACTCGTTTTCTTCCGGAGAAGAGATTCCAGGCTGATGCAAGTAGAGCAGCCATCAATCCTAGGGACGGGTTTGATTCTCGATGATTTGAGCTACTCTTGCGGGACAAGGCTAGCATGGCTGTAGCGAGTCCTAGGGAGAAGAGGCCTATCACCATCTCAAACCGCCCAACGCAGTACCACATTATGGATGCCAGCCTATTGACACTCATTCATGACAATCCACGCCCAAGCTTGGCTCTTGATCTCTTTCCCGAATTCTGGAGGCGATGGCTTTCCGCATGTCGTCTTCTGTTGGCGGGGAAAAGAAACTCTCCTTTCCGTCGAAGAATATTTTTCTCGAGTCTCCGATGCTCTCCATTTTGCTCCTGACATCTGTTCTTATGGAACGAACCCGGACGTCATCTCCGAATTCCCGCGAGACCCTTTCGATCCTCTCCCGCGTCTTTATGCTCCAAGGGCACTGGGCACAGTAGAGTACGTCGATTGCTACTCTCTTCTGGTCTGGTGTTGGCGAGAACTCGACGGGTAGGAAGCTGGGTGGCTCGCAGGTTTCCAGTTCCATCCACATCAGTTGTTGGAAACCCCTCTCTTGGAGAGTTCGGAATCCCTTGTTGTGGAAGAAGCTTGATGGCATGAAGAGCGGGCCATTATATGCCAACACCGATAGTCCCCTCTTGCTCCGGGCGTGAGTTTCTCGAATGATTGACCTTAGGAGCTCGGCGCCTAGTCCTTTCTTCTGGAAGGATGGGAGGACCCAGATGCAGTTGATATGAAGCAGGTCCTTGCCGGCGACCGGGAAAGGAGAATGTTCAATGAGGGAGTATTCCAGCATACCTGCCAATTGATTGTCGTGGTAAGCTAGCTTGGCTCCCGCCTTGTCAGGAAGGTTGGATTCGAGCCATCGCCTCTTCTCCTCCCTCGCCAGTTCGAAACCAGGCTTGCTACCGATGCAGAGGCTGATGGAATCGTGAACTGCCTCGGGCGTGAGGTCAACTATCTTCAAGGCGAAGATGATCTAGTGCGGCCCTAACGGAATAGGGCATCCCCTAAGCTGTAAGGGTTTGACCGTCGAAACCCTGTTGGAAACGTCGCCAGTGTGTCAGAGACATGACGATGGCAGCACTAATTTTCCCGCATGAGATTTGAACTGCAGTCCGATAGATTAGTTTACTCTGTGTACATCGCTCCTAATAACTAGCGGTCTAGCATCTCAAGCGCTGGCGTAGAAGAACGGTGAAGTGCATGGAATGCGGCGTCGAACTTCCAAGCAATGCCAAGTTCTGTCCTTCATGTGGGACACAGGCTGGCCTGAAGAAAGAAATCTTTCAAGTATCATCTGAGAAAGTCCTCGAAAAATTCAAGGAACTAACTAAAGACGCAACTGTGAAAAGAGTGATCATCAAAGATGATAAGGGCAAGGTAGTCCTTTCCATTCCCCTCGCTTGGGGTGCAGCTGGCGCCGTCGCGACGTTGGCGCTGGCCCCTTGGCTTGCGGCCCTGGGAGTCATCGCTGGATTCGCTACCAAATGCACTATAGAGGTGGAGAGAGTTGCAAGCTAGACAAGAGGACATAGATATCACGTCGGAGTAAACGGCTGTCCGAGGTTCGCAAAGCAGATTTTGTGAGAGCTACACTCTCAGCTATTCTCTTGTCCCGTTATTCTCCCCATGATCCTATTGTCTTGGTCATAGAAGGAAGCAGCAACATCATGAGAATGATGGAGATAGCGAGGACGACAATTAGAGAGAGGACACTCACCGCTTTTGGCCTCTGGTCTGGAGAAAGACGTGACAAGAATTGGATAAGCATCGGTATGCCTAGGATGAATACGACTCCCGTACGAAGATAGAACGGTGCGCCCGTTGGAATCTGTCCTGGAATGACATCGTAGAAGTACAGGAATATGTTGAAGACACCAATGAGTATGGACAGAAATGATGCCGCAAAGATGGGGATTCTGGACCGGATCATCAAAAACCACTAGCGTCCATAGGTATCCTCACATAATACGAGAACGTACACAACGTGCCACATCACTCTTCCAGCTCCAAGACAGGATACAAGACACTGTTTCCCCTATGGAGATTCTCCGACAGAATGAAGGGGTAGCTCAGGGGCGCGAGAACCCCGTTCCCGGCGTCTCAGAGCTCCGGAGTCGACGTCAGACCTAGAGTTCCCCAGAGCTACCCTTTCCCTACAACAAGCTAGCGCAGTCCAGAGAAATAAGACGATTGTCCACATTCTGTACGCATTGAGCAGATTATGTGAAACTGCTGAGATAGCTTACCGGAGAGTCTACCCTCTCTGGCTGGCCCGTCGATTGAGATGGAGTCATCGCACGGCATAAGCAGCAGGACCGGCAGCACCCACAGTGAGCGCAGAAACCTTCTCCGATGAGGAGTTCCCGCTGGCACGCGGGACACCTTGTTACTGTCTGAAGCGCGCTTCTTGGCATTGCATTCTTACCAACTAGATATTAGCGCTGCGTCGCCCTTAAGCTGTAAGTACACAATGCAATCTTTGGAGTGAGGAAACGCGTCACAGGGTTGACCTCTCCCCTGCCGAAAAAAGGGGGAGTGGTCTCGGAGCTTATTCATGCTCTATGGTTTGAAGAAAGGTGTGCGGACGAATAGGGTCTCGTGGTTGTGGAATCCTTCAAGGCTGTTGAGCTTCTCGAAGGAGTTCTTCATGATCTCTTCGGTTGTTCTTCCCTGCCATAAGGCGACGATGTCGCATTCGCCGTCGACAGTAAAGGCTTCTACTAGTCCGGGTATCTTGCCTAGCTGGCTTATTGCATCTTTGAAAGGCATCCTCTCGATGTTCAATAAAGTGACGCCTAGAGGTTTCTCGCTTTCGATCCTCTTACTGGGCTGAACCCCTTCGAAAGCTGAGTGAGTTATTGTAGTTCGTATGTCAGGGATCTCACGGATCTTCTTGATCTCTTCATAGACTTCCGTGGGAGTACTGTGTTTCAAGCGCAACGCGAGATCAAATTTGCCGGTGACAGGTGCTATGAGGTCTATAAGGTTGTGATGCTTGAACTCCTCGACCACTTTCTAGCGTCGTGGGCTTACGGCTCTGGTTTCGAAGGCAACTTCCCAAATCAGCTCCGCTTGGTCAAAACAGTCTTTGTGAAAGTTTCCCTTCATTGAACCGCCTGATTGCCAGTTGCTCGAAGTGAATCCTAGCTTCTTGGCCTTCTCGATGAACCGAGGTTCAAAACTGGTAATCTGCAACATCATGATCCAGGGTTTCCCCCTGATTAGCTTCTTGCAAGCGATGCAGTACATTTGTTTGCTTTTGCTTGACTCGCTCATTTTCTTAGAACCTTATGAAGAGGGCCTGCTATGAATTTGCGAACGCTTCTACAAGGTCTCTTGCTGTGATAATGCCAACGATTGCTCCTTCTCTCGTAAGCGGTAATCTCTTGATGTGATAGTTCGTCATGATATGAGCCACCTCTAACCCGTCAATTTCCTCTTCAGCAGATATCAATGGTCTTGTCGACTGATCCCCTAGGGGTTGATTGAGATCAAGATGTGAGGACAGTACGTGTCTGACAAGGTCCCATTCTGTGAAGATTCCGTAAGGATCGCCGTTTTTGGTTATTATGATGCTTCCAACACGGAGTTGGCTCATCACTCCTATTGCTTGGTGTAAAGGCGTTTCGGCTTTGAGCGTGAACACACTCTTCGATACGACCTTACCAATATCAAAGGACCGATCTATTTCATGGATTCCTCTGACTACGTCCGTGGCGGTAACGATGCCGATGTTTTGCTTGCCATCGAAGACGAGTAGTCGGCTCTTCTTAGAATTCATCGTTTTCGCCGCCTCCTTCAGAGACTTCCCACGAGTTAGTTTCACGATGTCCCCTGACATAACTTCCGTCACGAGAGTATTCTCAGGGGGTTTTCCTTTGGCCATTAACCTGCTCACGAGATCTCTTTCGGAGAGAATCCCTATCGGATCCTTTTCATCCATCACTACGAGGCTTCCCACGTCCTCGTCGGTCATAATCTTCAGGGCCTCGTCCACCATGCACCATGACGGTATCGTCTGCACCCGCTTGCTCATGACATCTTCGACGGTTATCAGACTTGTTTGCATCATTCTTCAACTCTCGTTGCGTTTTTAAGCCATCACAGTTTTCCGGAGTGGGGCCACGATTTTGGTGAAGAGAATGGTCTCTCCCCGGACCAGTTTGGGTTTGCGAGTGTAGATTTCTATTGAAGGACCAGCCCATTCATAGCCGTGCCCTGTGACCCACTCGCTAAGATCATTGTACGTTTTGGGATACTCCGTCGATGGTCCCTTGTGGGATATGCTGGCCACCTCCATCGTAGGGAGCTCTTTGATCAGGATTCCATCTGTGGACCGAGCTTCACTGTAAATTTGAATGCCTATCTCGCTTCTAAGCTTCTCTTGGGGGTTGGCGTCTGGACGGTCTAAGAAGATGCCCATAGGGTAGAAGCCGGGCCTGACATGATTTTTCTTTGCCCACCCATATAATCGCTCGATATATTCGCCAAATGGAATCTTGTCGTAAACGCCCACATGCTCGACGTACGCTAGCCTTGCGGATTTCCTCCTTTCTCTCTTGACTCTCGTATTAGTCATACCCATCTATCAAGACCGATGCTCTCCTTCACTCTTAATGCTGAGGTACACTTTGTGCGCGAAAAAATGCTCGGAGGCCAGGAGTCAGGGACCCGCTGTCTTACTAACCTGACCCTGGCCTTCTCGCGTTCGGAGTTATGCGGAGGGGTCGTGAGTGTGATAGCCCCCTCCCTCGCACGGGGAGCCTTTCGTCTGGGGCTCTTGGGAGTGACGCTGTGACCTGTCTAAACGGGCACTTGTAGCCCAGGGGAGCAGTACACTCACTGTACCGGGTCCCAGGATAGACGCACTCCACGTCAACCAGCTCGAGGACCTCCCCGTCCTCAGGTTTCTTAACGAGTAATGTTTCCGTTTTTGCTTGTCCCCTCCAAGGGATTATTGTGTCGTCAAGACAGATAGGCTGTACGTACACAACGTAATTGGCTCCGGAGTCTACAGGTCTGCACTATTCCTGCAGCCCAGTGAGGGCTATTTTGTCGGGTACACAACCAGGCTCATTGTGTACACGCCTCTTAAGAAGACTGGAAAGCGACTCCTCAGATGAAAATCGAGAATCAGATGTCTCAGGGAGGTGAGCTGTTGGATAAAATGAAGAGCGAACAGGATCTCACAACGATCGCAAAAGCTTCCAAGGAAACAGGTATCTCTGCGGGAATGATGAGGAAGGCCCTCAAGGAAGGAGGCGTCAAGCCTGACTTGGTCAAGGCCGGTTGTTCATATTATTCCAAGACAACCGTGGACAGTATCGTGAAGAAGCTCAAGAAGGCATGAGAAAAAGACGCCCAGAAGTGGGTGTCTACGCACTGCTCCTACATGTGCCCCGGAAAACCACGATAGCAGTTGGACGACTGGGAAGTCTCGAGTTCGTCCCAGGAGTCTACGTTTACATCGGCTCCGCTCTGAACTCCCTGCCGGGAAGAGTCGCCCGACACTTCAGGCAGGCGAAGCGAACACACTGGCACATAGACTATCTCGTCGGCGACCCTAGTGTTAGACTGTTGAGTTTCGCTGTCAGACCAACATCTCGTAAGATCGAATGCGCAATGTCGAGAGCAATCCAAAGGAGCGCGGTTATCAGTACAGACCGATTTGGGAGCAGCGACTGTAATTGCGATTCCCACTTGCACCGTTTCGCAAAGTTCTTGGATGCTTCAGAGGTACTATGTCAACACAGGTTCCAATTTCGCCCTAGAGGAGATCTCGGATAATCCAAAGACTTTTCTTCACTTGATCATCCTGATCTCGATCGGCCTTGGCAGCAAGAGAGGAGCAGCTCACAATTTCGGTTAACGAGAAGACCTACGACAGGCTCTTGAAGGACGTGGAAACTGGCTAGGAACTGGCAGGATAAAACTCACAGCGTCAGGACAACAGAATATTCTTTTTGAATTTCGCTCGGCCAAAAAAAAAATAGACGTAGCTAGGTTTGACTAGCTACTCAGAACGATGATGTACCCGGCCATGAACCCTGGCTGAGCAGCTTCACCGTTTGGCCCCATTGTAATGGCCCATCGACCCTGGGCCGCGACGCAGGGCATTTTTTCCAACTTGGATGGTAGTGGACGACTTTGCATCGACAAGAACGGATGCAAAAAAATACCGTCTCTTGTCTCAGTGAGACTGAAGAAAAAAGAGGGGGGTTTGGTCTTCCCCTTTAGAGGGAAGCGTCGTGTCAGTTGTATGGGGTCATGTCGTGACTTCGTAGGGGCGCATCATTTCATTGTCTTCATGGTCGACAATGTGGCAGTGCCAGACGTATCCCGGGCCCATGGTGGGATCGAAGCTGTACTGGTTGATGCCGGGTGTTGGAGCGCCGGGTCCTGTTGCTGGAGCTGTTAGCGGTGCAAACCTGACCCTGATTATGGTGACCTGCCCTGGGTAGACTATCACCGTGTCCTTCCAGCCGTTCTCGTTGGGCATCGGAGCCATTGGCTTGCCCTGCAGATAGTTGTCCACGGGCAGAGTTATGGTGGGATGGTCAAGCGGAGGCTCCCCGTTCAGCGCGACCCAGTCGCTTGTGTATTTGGCGGCATTCAAGGTCTGACGACTGATTACCTGGAACTGGACGAGGTGGAGGTGTATGGGATGGGCGTCGCCTGTTATGTCGACAATAATCCAGTCCTCGGTGGAGCCGACACGTGGCGTCTCGGACACGGGTGCATTGAACCTCTGGCCCTGAAGTGTGACCATCAAGGGTTCGTCAGTGCCCGATTCGACTTCATAGAGGACGAGGGTTCTGGCTGGAGAGTTCGGCGTCAACACCGGTATGTTGTTGAGCACGGCGGGTAGTGGCGTTGGATTGACAGGAGTGCTGCTGTTAACTGTGAAGCGCATTATCTGGCCCACCGTCTGTGGGTCTGGTGGTGTACCAGCTGGAAATGGGGCCTTTGCAGTGTTTCTCATTGTTATCTGGGTGCCCGCGGGAATCGATGAGAAGTCGACCAGTATGTCGGCTCTTTGGCCGGGGGCTATCAAGAGCGAGGTCATCGTTGCGGGTGCCCTGAGATATCCTCCTTCGGTTCCAATCTGGGTGAAGGGCACCAATACGTCCTTCTTGCCCACTTGGTAGGTGAGGGTTAGAGTGTAGAATCGCGCGTTGGACCCATCCAAGACTCGGAATCGGTACTGGTGGGGTTGGACGTTCATGTTGGGCCAGACGACACCGTTGACCATAATTGTGTTTCCGAAGAACTCAGGCTCCCAATAGGGATGGACCTCAGGGTTGTCGCCCACGCTGGGAAACCAGAGGGATCCGTCTAGGTTGAACGACCGGTCTTGTATTGCCAACGGCACCTCGTACTGACCACTGGGGAGCAGAGGCGCTATGGGGTCGTTGGGGTCACGGATAATGTAGAAGCCCGCTAGGCCGGACAGGACGTTGAGTCGTGTCATGCCCATGGCATGGTCGTGGTACCATAGAGTGGTGGCCGGCTGCGCGTTGGGATAATAATAGACGGCAGCGTTCGCATCGGTCGGAATGTATGTGTTGTAGTCCGGACCGTGAAGACCTGAAGCAGTGAACCAGGCGAGCGGACCGCCGTCAGAAGTGGATTGGTCTTCGGCACCATGAAGGTGAGGAACCAGGGGTACTGGGCTTTGTGCTTGGGCATAGCCTGGCGGGAACGGTGCAAACGGCTGAGTAATCGTGGCCATGTTGTTCGGGTTTGCCCACATGATGGTCGGGTCGACGGCGAACATCGAGGGACCGGTAATCTTGTTGACCCAGGTTACCTGGACCGGGATGCCTCGGACTGTTTCGAAAGTAGCTGCGGGAGAGTGTTCAATGTATCCAAGCTGCTGTCCCGTGAGCGGGTCGTAAGCCATGCCCGCGTATCCCCAGACCTGCGTAGTGGGAAATCCTGAAGGCAGGATCTGCTGGGAGAACTGGACCATGTCGACCGTGTAGTCTTGCTGCACTACTGCACCGGTCACGGGGTCCACTATGAGATTGGGCGTGTATACTGGTGGGACAATCAGCTGACTAACGTACTTTGGAATAGTCCTCGGGTCCAGGGTTGGACCCGAAGGCGCGGAAGCAGAGGTTTGGGTTAGAAGAGTTGAACCGACTAGGGTTGCCAGCACGAATAGTACTGTGATGGATGCTGTAATTCTTTTTCTCAATTTCTAATTCTTCTCCGTTTTTTTCGGCGCTCTATCTTTGTACAGCAGAAGATATAGCATGGGCGTACACACCTATTCGGTATTGCACACAGTGTAGTGCACGCCCTGCTTTCAGCAAAGCGGCCCGCTTGAACGGGGCATCACAATGAGACACAGATATTGCATGTAGAAAGACTGGTTCGAGCGGGTGTTCTCAAACCTGATAATCGTGGGGACGTGAACAGTGCTTCTGATGAATCAACAGGGATGACGTTCTGGGAGGAATGATCCGCTCACGTTCCTCCGAGTACACAACCGGGCTCACTGTGTACACACCAGTTAAGACGACCGGAATAGGACCATGATCTTGACCTTCCTTGTAATGGGAAAGGAGCATCTCACAATTTCGGTTAACCAAAAAGCCTACGACAGACTCTTGAAAGCGAAGAAGAAGGGAGAGAGCCTGTCAGATGTAATCATTCGACTCTCCGAAACGAAAGTCACTGCACTCCAGCGGAGAGGTGAAAAGGAGATCGTGACTTCTGATTCTAGGAAGCTGGTTGTTGCGATAGATCAGGACAAGTGCGCCGGGGCTGAAAGCTGCGTCTCAGTCGCGCACGCAATCTTCTCTCTAGACCTAAGTGAGCTGGGAGGGTTTCGGAGAGGTGCAGAACCTCTTGGAATGAAAGAAGTTGAGGAGCGGACCGTTGACAGTGATACCATCATAGTTGCCGCAAAGTCCTGCCCATATCACGCCATCTACGTGAAAGACGTAGAAACTGGGGAGGAACTAGCGGGATAACCCCGACATAATCACGATGATAAAATACTCTCGTCCCATTTCTCTCGTTTAGCAGGAAATGTGGGTCCAGGTAGATTCGACTAACTACTCAGTTATTGTGGCGTATCCACGACAAGTCACGAGAGATGGTACGTGTGGAATGTCCACGAATTAATCACTTCAGGTAACCGTGCTCTCGGGCTCGGACCCTCATTTCGAATGAGGTCATGAAGTCATCGAGATACAAAGAGTTGCAATGTATACGTGTGAATGATATACCCGTTGAACCTCCAGTTCTCCAGGAACAGAATCTTCGATGGATAACAATATGGAAAGGGCAACCTTCTCCTTCACTGACGGTCGGACCCTCGAAAGAGGCCGAGTAAGGCTTTCAAAACTCGAAGGCATCCATTCGGTAAATGTCAGCCTTCTGACACAAATGGTGTCTGTGGAGTACGATCCCCAAGAGGTCAGCTTAGAGAAAATCAGAAACATCTTGAAGCGTGTCTGATGGCCTGGGTGGTCCTTTCCATCTTCTTGCAATCTCTGACGCAACTTTGCGGTTAATCTCTCGATAGAGTGGATTCAATGACGCAGCCAGCCTTACTAGAATAGCAGGCACCCCGTCGCTCCTGGGCGTTGGGAGTCCCGTTGAACAGTGTATTACAATGGATACAATCCTCGGACTTTGGCTTCATTGTGGACGCCCCGTGTAAATACGATGGTAACCATCTCTTTGCTTGAGGAAAAGAACATGCAGACCCTTGACCTAAAATCACCCTATTCGGAGAAGAGGAACAAGCTCGTAATCGTATGCTCCAAAGGCAGCCTTGACATGGCCTACCCACCGCTCATGCTCGCAACCACTGGCGCGGCCATGGGAATGGAAGTCGACCTCTACTTCACCTTCTGGGGAATGAACATGATACGAAAGAAATCAGTTGAATCAATGAAAATATCACCAGTCGGAAATCCTGCCATGCCGATGCCCAACATTCTTGGAATGATCCCGGGAATGACACGTCTGGCCACACGCATGATGAGGAAAAAAATGGACGGGATGAAAATGCCCTCGATCAAAGAGATGATCACGACCGCACACGAGGCTGGCGTACACTTCCACGCCTGCTCTCCGTCCATGCAAATGATGAATCTGACCAAAGACGATCTGATCCCCGAGGTAGATGATATCATAGGCGCAACCACATACCTCGACCTCGCATCGGACAACGCCATCACACTATTCGTGTAGAAGGGAGAGAACATGGAAACACCAATTGTCGTGAAACCCGCGACCGTCGTTGACTCGAGAGGCACCATGTGCCCCGGACCCATAACCGACCTGTTCAGAGCATACCGCAACTCAAGCATCGGGGACACTATCGAGCTCTGGGCAACAGATCCCGCTGCGAAAAGCGACGTTCAAACCTGGGCCAAAAGAAGCGGCAACGAAGTTCTCGGGATCTTTGACGACAAAGGTTACACGCGTCTTCAGGTTAGAATCCTGAGAAAAGGCCGGTAGAGAGGTCTCCGAGCGATGACCCAACCTCACCAGAACATCGTTGTCGTCGGAGGGGGCACAGGAGGAACTTTGGCAGCAAACCTCCTAGCGAAACGCCTAGGCAAGATGATCAAGAGTGGCGAGGCGAAGGTATCTCTCGTTTCAAACTCGAAATATCACACCTTCCAACCAGGGCTGTTAGAAATAGCGTTTGAAGGCAAGAATCCGCGTAAGCTAATTCGAGAAGAGCGATCTCTAGTAAACCGAAACGTAACCTACATCGAAGAAAAAGTCGACAGAATAGACCTTCACCAACAGGAGGTCTCGCTAGAGTCGGGACGAAAGCTCACCTACGACTATCTGATCATTGCCACAGGAAGCGTCCCGGACCCTGAAGCTATTCCAGGACTATCTAGTGGAGCATTGAACTTTCACACCGGCCCTGAACAGTCTTTGAAGATATGGAACGCAATCCAGCAACTAGAGAAGGGACGAGTAATCGTTGGCATCGCAGGAGTGCCTCACAAGTGCCCGCCCTCCCCTAACGAGGCAACATTCCTCCTAGACGATTATCTCCGCAAACACGGGAAACGAGACCAAGTAACCATAACATTTCTCACACCCTATCCCCGTCCCTACCCTGCTGAACCAATGTCGAAGGTAGTCGAGCCTCTCTTCGAAAAGAAAGGTATCGAGCTGGTTACATTCTTCAATGTCGAATCCGTCGATCCCGTCAAGAAGGAGCTGTACTCTCTAGAGGGAGAAACAGCCTCTTACGATCTGCTGATCATGGTTCCTCCTCATAGAGGAGCAGACGTCGTAATCAAGTCAGGAATCGGTGACCGGGACGGCTGGATACCAACAGACAAACAGACGATGAAAATAAACGGGTATGAGGATGCTTACGCGATCGGAGACGCCACGAATATTCCCGTGTCCAAGACCGGAGTCACAGCACACCTCGAAGCAATAGTGACTGCCAACAATATTGCCTCATCAGTCCTGAAACTTGGAGAACTCCACAAGTATAGTGGACGCATCAACTGTCCCTTTGAGATGGGAGGAGGAAAAGCGGCATTCGTTGTAGGGTCTTACAAGGATCCTGTTCATCAGATCCAGCCGTCGCGGATGCGGCATCTGATGAAAAGAGGCTTCGAACGCTTCTACTGGAGAACTCTCTCGGGACGCTGGGATTGGCTCCTCGATGCCTACTTCGGCAAGACCGACATCGTAGAAAAACAATCTGGCATCTTCCACTACCGTCCACTAATTGTGAAAGAAGAACCAATAAACCGAACATCCGAAACCAACACTCCCACATGACTGAGAATGGTTTGACGAAACGCTATAGGCATCCGCGGTCACCTCTTGGCCTGGTTCCCCTCAGGTGAGAACTAGCATGCAGCTTACTATTTCGGCCTCTGCTGCTGAAGATTACCCACTGCTTACCGCAACTGCTCCGGGAGGCGATACAATTGGTCGCTGGCGCCTACAAAGTGTACTGTCATGATATATTGGAGATGGAAAATTATTGAAGGGTTGTGTCTACTGGGAAATTGAAAGGTCGATCGTCTAATCGAACTTTGGCCCGAATAGCGGAAAAATTCTCGGTCATCATTCTGATATTCTTATCGATTTATCCAATTGTTTTCCCAATCGCTTATGCTCATGAAGGAGAGGAGGCTGCATGGTTGCCAGTTCACCAAGTAGAGGGTAGTCTGGTTGTGTCCACGGACCCATCACTTTCTCAGTGGAGCCAATCGCATCATGCTATGGTGGAAGGCCTGGACAGCGTTACGATGGATCTGATGTCAGTCCACAATGGAACCTACATTATACTTATGGCACAGCGGGACTTCAACGCCTCCCTGAACAATGCCGGGGTATCAATCTACTTCAACGGAACCGTCTTCAACAGTTCGACCGATATTTGGGGGTGGGTTGGGGGACAAAACAATTCCACCGACCCCAGTGTCAAGTCGGCAGGGACCCTCACGGGAGGAGTATTGACTGTCGTTTTCGGACGGTTGATGGTCCCGGCCGCAGGTCCAACAGCACGTCTCAACATCGGCGTCGCCTACGATGACGGGCTAAAGGTAGCATCTTGGAACAACGGGACGACTGCCACCCGACTAAACTACGATGGTGTCGAGCCGATGGGGCTGGAATTGCTTCCCCATCTTGACATTTTTCCCAGGACCCCGTTCGTCTATGCCGTAGTGCTTCTAGCCGGGGCGGTGACCTTTGCACTCCTGGAATTCAGGAGGTATCGGCCATGAAATTATCGAAGCTCCTTCCCTGGGTCAAAGGAAGACTTGGTCTTGGCAGTTTCCTGGACCATCTCATTCCATCACACGCCAATAGCCCCACCTATGTCATCGGCGGCGCGATAGTGGTAGTGGGCCTGGTTCAGGGGATTACAGGAGTCCTGCTTCAGCAGTTCTACCATCCGGCCCCCGACGCGAACGCGGCCTACAATACCGTCAAATTCATCACTGACACGGCACCCTGGGGTTTTGTCCGGAACCTCCACTACTGGGGAGCCCAGCTTCTGATAGTTCTGGTTCTACTCCACATGATGAGGGTGTACGTTTCCGCCGCATACAAGAAACCCCGGGAACTGCTCTGGGTGTCCGGAATAGCCCTCCTCGTCAGCATCTGGCTACTTGCATTCACCGGGTCCGTGCTCAAGTGGGACCAAGAAGGGGTCGAAGCGTTAGGTCACAACTTGGAACTATCCAGCTTCGCGGGACCCCTCGCATACTGGTTCAGTCCATCCTTTGCCCCTGACGTCCCCATCCTGATCAGGCTGAACAGCGCCCATGTGACACTCCTCCCTCTGGCAGCGATCTTAATCGTCGGAGTCCACATCTATCTCATCAGAGTGCTCGGCATCTCGAACCCGAAAGTCCCACGCGTAACACAGGAGAAAATGGTTCCGTTCAGCACACACATGAAATGGATGGTTTTCTACGGGATGTTAGCATTCGGTTTGACAGCGGTTGTGTCTCTTGTTGTGGCAGCACCTCTCTCCTCTGTCGGCAACACCGCTATCGAGGTGTCAAAGCCCGACTGGTACCTCCTCTGGATATACTCAGTGGAGAACTATCTAGGTCTCCAGGCGGTCCCATACATTCTAACCCCTGCTCTCATCCTCATGACAATTGTCCCTGCCCTAGACAGAGGGTCTGAGACCAATCCGCGAAAGCGGAGGATAATGATGCTCCTATTAGTTGTAGGAGTGGTTCTCTTCGTCGGGTTGTTGATAGACGCTGCCCTCATCGCGCCCAAGTCTCATCTTGGATAGCCAACAGTCCACGAATCAAGCCCATGCTCTGTCTCAATGGAAACGGACACTCGCGACTGGCCTCACATTGTGTACCTTGAGCCCTATATGCCAGAAACGGGTCGATCAACGGGCATCAGCTATTCGCGCCAATCTTACGTCACAAAATCTGCCGACATCCCCCGAACACGTTTGGGAGACTCAATTAACTGCCGCCGGGCACTGGTCTACGTGAGGCCCTGTGGTAGAATGCGAGCGTTGCCACCGAAGGTTCTCCCCCTACGAAGGTCTAAAGACCACTACAGAACCAAACTTCTACTTCTGCTCGACTTCGTGCAAGTTAGCATTCGATAGAGATCCCCACAAGCACGGGCACAAGTAACGATTAAGGAAGGCTCTAGCACGATGCCTTACTTTCCCTGCTCCTCCAGGCAACAATCCACCACCTGAAGATGCTTTCGCTTTGAGTCACAACGGACAATTATCGAGTTGGCCGTTCCGTTTTCCACTGAAAATTCGCCTACATTCACCGAGCTTTTCGGGCTTACGCGATGATCCTCCATTGTGGAATCAGCGGAACTGGTTTCAGTGCTGGTAGCTTTTTCAATCTTCGTAATGTGGTCGTCGACCTACCGTAACATGTGGAGTAGCTTTCCCGGTGAATTCTTTGAGATTCTCTTTTGTTAGCTCAACGTTAGGGCTTGGACATATATTCCGTGCCAGGTGTGGTACCAGACCTGGCTTGTGTAGCCGTTGATGCTGATCATGCCAAAGGTGGAGCCGTTCATCATCACGTCGATGTTGTAGTAGCCGTAGTAAGTGTCGGCATCACCAGCGGTCTTTCCCGGCAGACTTGAGTTCAGGTACTGCTGGGCTATTGTCCGGGCTTGTTCCGGGGAAACAGTCATGCTGGCCGATGTGCCCTGGCGGTAGCCTCCCATCATACCCATCATTCCGTTCGTCATCCCGTACTTTGTGTTCCACATCATATTGGGACCAGGCTCACGCATAGCCACACCGGTCATCATCCCGTAACCCATCGTTCCTGACATGCCGGTAGAGCCTGGTTTCCAGATCAGCATCTGAAAGGCGAAGTTGCCAGTGTCCCTCTCGGAGTAGGATGCGTAGAAGTTGTACTGGTACTCTTCCACCTCGTGCAGGGCTAGGTTGGAGTCTTGCCCTGATGCTAGATAGTTCTTGAAAGTTTGGACAGCCTGGTCCATGGTTATCGGTTGAGACCCAGTGTTCGTCCCCGAGTTTCTGCTCCAAGGCCAAGCCATCATTCCAGCCTCACGAAAACCTAAGGCGAAGGAACTAAGCATCAACGCTCCCAGAGTAACAACGACCAGAACGACCGCAACCAGACTACGCCTACTGTCCATGAACATTCCCTTGCAGGGAGGGTATTGACGTGATTCAATATAATCAGTAGGTCCACAATGTCACCATTATGCGCAAATTGTACCACGGTTCAATCATCAAACGGAGTCATGGGAAAGGCCTGAGTCGACTTCCTAGAGTTTGCTATCAAGGTCCGTAGCAGACACACAACGACGCGTTCATCATTAGAAACGCATAATCCAAGGAACAAAACCTCAGAGAGCAGACGTCATAGAGATGACTATAGCAGAAGAACTGAGCGAATATGCCTCCTCTGTAAAGTACAGCGACATTCCAGCAAATAGCATTCACGAGTCGAAGAAGAGGATCATTGATGCTCTGGGGTGCGGGATAGGAGCATTCGCCGCGGAACCTGTCAAGTTCTCGAGAAATATCGCTGAGAAGGCCAATGTCAACGACGGGTCAACGCTTCTCGGGACTAAGAAGAAGAGCACGCCGGACCTGGCTTCCTTTGTCAACGGGATAATGGTCCGGTATTTCGATTACAACGACACTTACCTGTCTAAGGAGCCTGCTCATCCCAGCGACAACCTCGGCGCCTGCCTTTCCGTGGCCGACGCGGAAGATGCAAGTGGAAAGGACCTCTTGCTGTCCGTAGCTCTGGCTTTTGAGATTCAGTGCAGATTATGTGATGCGGCTGACATACGCCACAGAGGATGGGACCATGTCTGCTACGGCCTCGTCTCCACAGCCCTTGCCTCAGGACGGCTCATGGATCTCAACCCTGAACAGATGACGCAGGCTGTGAACCTGGCCCTGAACTCTCACATCACAATGCGCCAAGTGAGGGCGGGAGAGCTCTCCATGTGGAAGGGATGCTCCTTCGCCAATGCCGGCCGAAACGGCGTCTTCTCGGCCCTGCTGGCAAGAGAGGGCATGACGGGTCCTTCACCCATCTTCGAAGGTGAGATGGGTTTCTTCAAACAAGTGTCCGGACCATTCCAGATCAACACTGAAGACTTCGGTGGAAGAAAGGGCAAGTTCAAGATAGGTGAAACTTATCTGAAATATTTCCCCGCAGAAATCCACTCACAAACAGCCATCTGGGCCGCGCTTGAAGCGAGAAAGGAGATCGAAGATCTCAACGACATCGTGTCAGTGGAGATCGCTTCGCATGAAGCCGGCTTTACCATCCTGGGCAAGGACCCTGAGAAGTGGGCTCCGACGACAAAGGAGACAGCGGATCACAGCCTACCCTACATCGTCGCAATGGCTCTTCTGGAGGGCAAGATTGACAATTCGTCATACGCACCCAGGAAGTTCAAAGACCCCACGATCCTAGATTTTTTGAAGAAAGTAACGGTTGTTGAGGACAAGGACCTCACGGCCGTGTACCCTGAGGCTGTGGCGAACAGAGTCACGTTGAAACTCTCATCAGGCAAAATCGTCTCTAAGCAGGTGAACTATCACAAGGGTCATCCGAAGGACCCTATGAGTGATGAGAAAGTGGAGAAGAAGTTCCGAACTCTGACGAAGAGACAGCTTAACGAGAATCAGGCGAAACGAGCCTTGGAGACGCTCTGGACCCTAGAAAGAGTGAACGATGTTTCAAAACTATTTTCCGCGCTAGTCGTGGAATAGCTCAAGCCAGTCTGGGCAACCTTAGCTTGGTGTGTAGCTGATCTTCTTTCCCTTCCAGATGTCCCTGTCTCCCCAGAGCCCCAGCTTCCATGCCGTGAACTCCACTACCTGGGAGTGGTCGATGAACAGGTTCACGTCCGTCCCGAAAGACTTCAGGTACCACTTGAAAACCGGCGGATCGGACGCCTCAAACATCCACGTTCCGTAGCCGAACTTTTCCACGAGCTTCTCCACCACATCTTTCCTCCACCTCGATGCCGGAAGGTCCTCAGTAATTCCCTCAGATTCGAGCATGAGTATCTTCGCGCCCACACCAAGGTGGGCCTGTGTCTCCTTCGCCACATCCTGGAAGCTCCTCATCTTGGTCTTGTAGCCTACGACATGGGTCCCTCCTCCTGCTCCGATCATCATTGAAACTTCGGGCTTGGCCTTCATCCCCAGTTTCTGAACTTGGCGAACAATAGCCACTTTATCCTCCAGTTTCATGGGCGCGAACCCGCTGGAGACTTCGACCATGTCAAACTCCAACGTCTTACAATCTTCCAGATAGTTGTCGACAATATCGGAGCCTTCAACGATAACCCGTTCCACAAAGCCACCTGTTGAGACATACACGCCGTAGTCATGGCAGAGGCTGATGATTCTCCTGGTAGTCTCCCTTGGCAGTAATCTCATTGAGCCTCCTGCAAACTTGTAGCCGTCTACATACTCGCTCCAATCCTCAAGGAGATCTTTCAGATACCCGTAGCTGACAGATGTGTAGTACGGTCCCCGGATCTCGATCACTCCTTTGTCTCTAGGCTTCGGGGCCAGCTCAATCAGCTTGACAAAATCGAAAGTCTTGGATTGCGCGCTCATCTTTGTCAAGTCGAACTTTTCGTACACGTGATGCTATCAACTAGCACTCTAGAATCTACAAGCTTCCGCAACCGTCGTTCTCGTCAGATGACTGGAGAACCATGGGAGAGGCGCAAAGAAGGTTCTTATCCATCTCGCAGCACCGCGGGCTCCATGAGTAACCTGAAAACAGAACTGGAACACATCAAGCACCACATCAAGTACCCGGCGAACAAGACACAAGTCATGGCAGCCTGCAACAACATGTCGGACGTCCCATCGATCGACAAGGACTTTGTCGCCAAGTCTCTTCCTGACAGCAACTACAAGGGCCCGG
>WNGA01002988.1_pt1 | contig 25561 bp, 20 predicted proteins | sample 5400061 | NCBI WGS metagenome assembly WNGA01 (sample SAMN13153366, study PRJNA577476) | soil metagenome | isolation source: 100 cm soil or saprolite under grassland replicate 2 | place: USA:California | collected 2016-06-15 | reverse complement strand
AGCGAATCCACCTGCGTCCCGGCTTCCCACACGCCGTCCCACGCAGGGTCCTCGTTCCCGTCAGCGTACACCGCGTAGTCGCGCTTCACGCCCGCGGGGTTCACCGCGAACTCGTAGCCGGTGCGGCGGTCGTGGTAGGAGTCGACGATGATCTTGAGCTGGTCGGAGGCGGTCCGGACGTCGCGCCGCGCGAGCAGCTTAAGGATGCTGTCGGGGTGCGGGTCGAACGCGCGGATGAAGACGTAAAAGTTGCGGGCGTCGTACGCGACCTTCGTCTCGGTACGGAAACTCGGCTCCGCGTCCTGGACGGGCCTGAACTGCCGGAATGCCGTGATCGGAGCGGCGAGGCGCCAGACCTCATCGTCGTCGCGCCCGTCGATCACCGGCGCGACTACCGCGCGCGAAGCCACGGCGGTGTTGGCCGTCGGGGCGGTAGAGGAGCCACCACTCTGCACGACGAGAAAGACGGCTGCGAACGGCGCCAAGGAGGCCATGACCGGTCCGGGCAAGGGGTATCGTCTGTTTGGATGTTGCGGATCGACAAATGGTTGGTTTCGGCCCATCCTTTCCGGACGTTTCCCCACCCCATCCGGAGGCCCCATGCGGCTGTTGGCCCTCGCCCTGCTCCCCACCCTCGCGGCAGCCCAACAACCGGCCGATACGGCCTACAGCCGCAGCGAGGCGATGATCCCGATGCGCGACGGCGTGCGCCTCCTGGTCGTGATCGTCGCACCCCGCGGCGTCGCGGGAACGATGCCCATCCTCATGGAGCGCACGCCCTACGGCGCGCGGGACGCCGCGACCGGCATCGGGAGCTACGCCAAGCGCATCGCCCTCGACGGCTACATCCTGGTCCTGGCGGACATCCGCGGTCGCTTCGGCTCGGAGGGGGCGTTCGACATGAACCGGCCGCCCCGATCCGGCCCCGCCGGGACCGACGAAAGCACCGACACGTACGACACGATCGACTGGCTCGTGAAGAACGTGCCCAACAACAACGGCAAGGTGGGCATCCTCGGCGTGTCGTATCCCGGGTGGCTCACGGCGGTCGCCGCGATCGGCGCGCACCCCGCCCTGAAGGCGATCAGCCCGCAGGCGCCGATGGGCGACGCCTGGATGGGCGACGACTTCTTCCATCAGGGCGCCTTCCGGCTGAGCTACGGCCTCGAGTACGCCTGGATGATGGAGGCGTCCACCGACTTGAGCGTGACGCCGTCCCCCGCGCGGTACGACACGTTCGAGTGGTACCTCTCCTTCCCAACCCTGGGCGCGCTGGCGCAAGCCATCGGCGCGAACCAGTGGCCCACCTGGCGCCGCTTCGCGGAGCACCCCGCCTACGACACCGTGTGGCGGGCCCATGCCCTGCCCAACTACTTCACGCACACCACCGTCCCGACGCTCACGGTGGGCGGTTGGTGGGACCAGGAGGACGAGTACGGGCCGCTGGCGAGTTATGCGGTCCTGGAGCGCAGCGACAGCGGCGGTCTCAATCATCTCGTGATGGGCCCGTGGTACCATGGCCAGTGGTCGGGCGATTCGGGAACGGCGCTGGGCAACATCCGCTTTGGCCGCCCCACCGGCGTCGACTATCGCGAGCTGCAGTCCCGCTGGTTCGCCTACTGGCTCAAGGGGCAGGGCGACGGGAAGTTCGCCGAAGCGACCGTATTCGACGCGGGATCAAACGAGTGGAAGAGCTTCGATTCCTGGCCGCCCAGGGCGGTCCAGCACCAGCACCTGTACTTCGGCGCGAACGGCGCGTTGTCGTTCGCGGCGCCGACCGACACCGCGGGAAGCGACTGGTTCGTCTCCGACCCCGCGCATCCGGTCCCCTACCGGCCCCGTCCGGTGGAGCGCACGTACGCCCGCGGCTCGCGCTGGCGGCGCTGGGAGACGGAAGATCAGCGGTTCGTCGACGGCCGGCCCGACGTCCTCACGTGGCAGACCCCGCCCCTCACCGCGGATGTGACCCTGGCGGGGAACGTCGATGCGCACCTCTTCGCATCGACCACGGGCACCGACGCCGACTGGGCGGTCAAGCTCATCGACGTCTATCCCGACACCGTGCCGGGGCGGCCCGAGATGGGCGGCTATGAGCTGATGGTGACGGGCGACATCATGCGGGGACGCTACCGCAGTGGCTGGGACAAGCCGACCGCGATTCCGCGGAACCAGACGCTGCCGTACACAGTGGACCTGCACCAGCAAGCGTACACCTTCAAGCGCGGGCACCGGATCATGGTGCAGGTGCAGAGCACCTGGTTCCCGCTGTACGACCGCAACCCGCAGACGTTCGTGCCCAACATCTTCGGGGCGCCCGCTGCGGCCTACCGGGCACAGGTGCACCGCGTGTTTCGCACGCGGCGCTTTCCGTCGAACGTGGAGATCGACGTGGTGCCCTAGGGCTAGTCTCGCTTCGCCGTCTGGAAGATCCGCAGGTACTTCCCGTACCCCTCGTCCGCCAAACGCTCGGCCGGGATGAACCGGAGGGCCGCTGAGTTGATGCAGTAGCGGAGGTGCGTGGGGGCGGGACCATCGTCAAATAGATGCCCCAAGTGGGAGTCGGCGCGCGCCGAGCGAACCTCGGTGCGCTCCATGAAGAGCGACCGGTCGGTCTTCTGCGTGATGTTCTCGGGCTCGAGCGGCCGCGTAAAGCTCGGCCACCCCGTGCCCGACTCGAACTTGTCGAGCGAGCTGAACAGCGGCTCACCGGAGACGACGTCCACGTAGATGCCGGCGCGGTGGTTGTCCCAGTACTCATTATGGAAGGGCGTCTCGGTGGCCTCGTGCTGGGTCACCTCGTACTGGAGCGGCGTTAGCGAGCGCCGCAGATCGGCGTCGCTCGGCTTTGGGGGGAGGGGGGGGGGCGAGCTCATGGCGGGTTGGACCTCCGTCCGGGGCGCGTCCGCGCCCCACACCTGCTGCAGGCGGCGGTCGCGGCCGCAGCCCACGCGATACATCCCGTAACGAACGGGATTCTTGCGCGCGTAATGTTGGTGATACTCTTCGGCCGGGTAGAACGCCCCGGCCCGGAGGACCTGCGTCGCGATCGGTTTGGTGAACCGCCCCTCGAGGGCGCGCCGCGACGCCTCGGCGACGCGGCGTTGCGTCGAGTCTCGATAAAAGATCGCGGTGTGATACTGGGGACCGCGGTCGCACGCCTGCCCGTCCGCCTGGGTCGGATCGATGTTGTGCCAGAAGGCATCCACCAGCTTCTCGTAGGCGACCTTGCGCGGGTCGTACACGACCTGCACCGACTCGAGGTGGCCGGTGCCGCCCGCGGAAACCGCCTCGTAGGAGGGGTTCGGCGTGCGGCCGCCCATGAAGCCTACGGTCACGGACACGACCCCGTCGAGCTGGTCGAAGGGACGCTCCATGGACCAGAAGCAGCCGCCGGCGAACGTGGCGGTGTCGACGGGGGGAGTGGCGGCGGCGAGGGCCAGGGCGAAGAGCAGGTTCATGGCATCAATGTGGCGGGATCACGCGCGCGAGGGAAGCCGATGCGCCCAGTCTTAGAGCTTTCTCATCCTTCTCACACTGCCGCCGCCGGACCACCCCGCGTAGGTTAGCGGCGTGCAGATCCTCCTGGTGGAAGACGACCGCGATCTGCGGCGTTTCCTGAGCAAGGCTTTCCGCGAGGAGGGCTACGGCGTAGCCGAGGCCGAGTCGGGCGACCGCGCGCTCGCGCGCGCGCTCGAGGGCACGTTCAGCTGTATCGTGCTCGACGTCATGCTGCCGGGGCGCGACGGCTTCAGCGTCGTCGAGGAGCTGCGCCGGCGGAAGGTCGCCACACCCGTGCTGTTGCTCACCGCCCGGGACGAGCTCGAGGCGCGCGTGCAGGGCCTCGAGGGCGGCGCGGACGATTATCTCACGAAGCCGTTCGACCTTCCCGAGCTGCTGGCGCGCGTCCACGCGCTCATCCGCCGGGCCGAGCTGCGCCACCAGGACGCCACCCTGAAGGTGGGGACGCTGTTCCTCGACCCGCTGACGCGGCGGGTCACGCAGGACGAGCGCCTGGTGGACCTGAGCCCGCGCGAGTTCGCCCTGCTCGAGTTCCTGATGCGCAACGCCGGACGCACCGTGTCCCGCTCCCGGATCGCCGAAGCGGTGTGGAACTACAAGTTCGATTCCGAGACGAACGTCGTGGACGTGTACGTGAACTACCTCCGGAAGAAGCTCAGTTTCGGGGGCCGCACCGCGCCGATCCGCACGGTGCGAGGCGTCGGCTATCGGTTGGAGGCACCCTGAGCGAACCCCGGCTCGGCACCGTGCTGAACCGGCGCTTCCGCCGCGTCGCGTGGACCACGCTCGCCGGGTTCGCGGTGCTCGTGGTCGCCGTATTCGCGATGGTGGCGGAGATGGCGTTGCGCCGATCCCTGGAGCATTCCGCCGACGTCATTCAGTCGCTGCTCGGCGCCTACGGCGATTCCACCAGCGGACCCGGCGGTGTCATGCCCGCCGCGCTCGCCGACCAGCTCCTCGCGATGGGCGGCCAGGTAGTGATCACCCGCACGACCACCGACGCGGGCGGCATGCCACAGGTGTACTTCCTGTCGCCGGGCATGCCGGCCCAGCGGCTCGAGGCCGGGCCGAGAGCTGCCTCGCCGGACGACGTCCGCCGGGCGCTGCTCGCGGCGATCGCCGAGCGGGCGCGGTGGCGCTATCGCGTGCTCCACCGCGCGGCGGACCCGTACGACATCTACGTCGTGGCGAGTCGGCAGTCGTACGTCGTCGCGCTGGGCGTGCTCGCGGCGGCGGCGGCGCTGCTGCTCCCGCTCGCCGCACTCAGCGCCGGGCGCGGCGCCCGCCAGGCCGTCGCCGCGGCGCTACATCCCCTGGAGCTGGTCGGCCTGGAGACGCGCGCCATCGGCCCGGCCGAGCTGGGCAAACGGCTCACGAGCCCGACGGGCCAGGCCGAGGTCACCGAGCTGGCTGAGAGTGTCAACCGCATGCTCGACCGGGTCGACCGCGCCCACCGCGCTCTTCAGTCATTCACGGCGGATGCGAGTCACGAGCTGCGGACGCCGTTGACCCACCTGCGGGGACAGGTGCAATGGGCCTCCGCCGACGGCCGCACCGAGGCGGAGATGCGCGAGGCACTCGGCGAGATGGAACGCGAGCTCGAGCGGACCACAAAGCTGGTGGACGAGCTGCTGCTCATCGCCCGGGGGGAGAACCGGCAGCTGGCCCTGGCCCACGCGCCCTTCGACCTGACCGCGGTGGTCGCCGAGGTGAAGGAAATCGCGGAGGCGATGGCGATCGGGAAAGACGTCCAGATCCACGGCACGCTCGCGGAGCCGGTGTGGGCGGTGGGAGATGCGGACCGCACGCGCCACATCGTGCTGAACCTCGCGTCCAACGCGGTCCGCTACACGCCGAGTGGCAGCGTCACCTTCACGCTGCGGCGCAACGGCGCGCTGGTCGGCGTGAGCGTGGCGGACACCGGGCCGGGGATCGCGTCGGAGCACGCGGGCCGGATCTTCGACCGCTTCTACCGCATCGACCAGTCGCGCAGTCGCGACCTGGGAGGCACTGGGCTCGGCCTCGCGATCGCGCGCCTCCTGGCCCAGCTGCAGGAGGGCGAGATCGCCGTCGAGAGCACACCCGGGGCGGGGAGCACGTTCACGCTGTGGCTGCCGGCCTCACCCCCTGACCCCCTCTCCGCGATGCGGAGAGGGGGAACGGAGTGACATCTTACTGCCCCACCAGGCCCCGAGTCCCGGCCGGGAGACCGGCAATCGAGCCAAGCGCCGTGAGGTGCCCGTCCGCCTGAACGCGGAACGCGTGGATGGCGGGGGCGGCGCCGGTCCCCAGCACGTACAGGTACCGGCTGTTGTGGCTCAACGCGATATCGTTGACGCCGCTCGTGACGATGGCGGTGCCGCCGTCCGCATCGACCAGCTTCACCGCGCCGTTCGGCGCAATCGCAAAGGCGGACACGGACCCCGAGCCGTTGCCGGTGTAGCCGAAGCGCCCGTCGTTGGTCACGACGGCCCAGCAGGGCGCGCCTCGGTGCGTGGACACGGCGCCGCTCACGAGCGAGACATTGCCGCCCGCGCCCAGGACGTAGGACGATGCCGAGCCCGCCGCTTCGGAAACGAACAGCTCACCGTGGAGGCCGAACCCGAACCCGAACGGAGTTCCGCCGGCGGACGCGACGGTCGTAGGGCCGGAGGCCACGCCGTTGGCGTCCACGGCGTACACGTCGAGGAGATTGGTGCTCTTTTCGGTCACCACCAGGTGGCGCCCGTCGGGGCTGAACGACACCTGTGCCGGCCCCACGTTTGCGCCGGAGAGCGGCTGGGTCGAACCAGCGATCGGCGTGAGCCCGCCGTCGTGGTCGACGGTGAAGCCGCTGATGTTGCCGCTGCCACCCGCGTTCAGCACGTACAGGACATTGCCGTGCACGGTCAGGCTGATCGGCAGGGTGCCGCCGGAGGACGCGCGGCCCGCGAGCGTTAGACCGGCGCCGTCCACCGTGAATACCGACACATCGTTGGAGCCGGCATTGACGGCAAACAACCGGCGCCCGTCGTCACTCAGCGCGACGGCGCCTTGCGAGCCCAGCGAGCCGCCGGTCCCCGTACCGCCGGTGGCGATCTGGCCGCCCCAGCTGAGGGTGCCGTCGGCCGCACGCTTGAAAACGGCGACGGCGTTGCCCCCGTTGTCCCCGACCTGGTTGGTGAGTGCGTATACCGCTCCCGGCGCGTGGACACCGCTCGGGGCGCCGGCCGAGGGTGCGCCGGGCACGAGCGCGGCATCCAGCGACGCGTTGGAATTCGTGATCCCGCCATCTGCGCAGGCCGCGAGAGCCGCCGCTGCGAGGGCGACGAATGCGATGTGCCTGTTCATGGAGACGACCTCCCGAGTGAGTGAGCATCGGTTCCGCGTTGTCGAGGAAGTAACGCGCGGACTCACCGGCACGGATACGTCAGATCGGAGTTCTAAGAGGGTTCTCATACTGGTCTCACGGACTCGAACGCGCGGTTCGCGCGTGCGCCACAACTGTGGCGCACGCGCAACGCAGCGGCGAGGCCATTCGGCCGCGGTTCACCGAGGAACGGGGGGCACGTGCTTTGCCCCACGAACGGGAGACAACTCCGCCACGCGGGGTAGCGCCCTGTTCCCCCAAGAGACTCAGACGATTGCCGGCAGCCGACGTGTGCGCGCGCACCCGCACGCCGTCCTCGGCGCCCGTCCCGCTCCCCCCCCACGCCGTGACGACGCCCGTCCCGACGAAGGCGAGCGGTTGTGGATCGACCGCATCCGCGCCGGCGACGCCACCGCCTTCGAAGCGCTGTACCGGGCGTACTGGCAGCCGCTCTACGCCTTTGCCTTCCGCTACACGCAGACGAAGGAAGACGCCGAGGAGGTCGTGCAGGACGTCTTTCTTCGCATCTGGCGCGCGCGGGAGCGCTGGCTCCCCGCCGGCACGATCCCCGGCTACCTCTACCGCGCCGTCCGCAACGGCGCCCGCGACCTGCTCGAGCGCGCCGTCGTGGCCCGGCGCTGGCGGCACGGGCAGATCGAGCCTCAGTCGAGCCAGGACATCGAGGCCTACCTCGAGGCGGCGGATGTCGCCGCAGCGGTGGAGCGCGCGCTCGCGGAGCTGCCCGCCAAGCGTGGAGCGGTCTGCCGGCTGCGCTTCGTCGAGGGGCTGAGCTACGCGCAGATCGCCGAACGGCTCGGGATCTGCGAGAAAACCGTGGAGACCCAGCTCGCCCGCGGCCTGAAGGTCCTCCGCGAAACTTTGGGGGTTGCCCGGCGACTGTCCCGTTAAGAGGGCATGCGCGTCTGCGCGCCCGAGCCCGACGAGCACATCCTGGCCCTGCTTGAGCGCTACCTGGCCGGCAGCGCGTCCTCCGCCGAGGCGGCCACGGTGCGGGCATGGCTTGCGAGCGACCCCGCGCACCCCACGATCCTCGAAGAGCTCCGACTCATCCGGCGCATCGCGGCGGTGCGCGCCCCATCCAGCAGTGTCGACGCCGCCTGGGCGCGGGCCGTCGCGGTGCTCTTCCCACGGCGGCGTCCTCGACTCGCGACGCTCGCCGCGGCGGCGGCCGTGCTCGCCGTCGTCGCGGTCGGCGTCGCGCGCGCGACGGCGTGGCGCGAGTTCGCGACGCCCGCCGGCCACCGCGCGGTCGTCCACCTGGGGGACGGGACCCAGGTCTCGCTCGCCCCCGCCAGCCGGCTCCGCTACCGAGCGGGCTACGGCGCCTTCCACCGCGACGTCCAGCTCGAAGGGGCGGCGCACTTCGTCGTGGCGCCCGCGGCGCGACGCTTCCGCGTGCATACCCGCGGCGTGATCGTCGAGGATCTCGGGACCGTCTTCGCCGTGAAGGCGTACCCCGATCAGGCGGCGACCGAGGTGGTGGTCGCCGTCGGCCGAGTGTCCCTTCGCGTCGCCGAGGCGCCCCTCGTACTCGAGGCCGGCGACCTCGGTCGGGTCGACGCGACCGCCAAGCCCTCCGTCCGCCACGGCGTCGACGTCGAACGGTACCTGGCCTGGACCAGCGGCGTGCTGGCGTTCGACGGGATGCCCCTCCACGACGTGATCCCCGCGCTCGAGCGTTGGTACGCCGTCGACATCGCGTTGGGCGACGAGGCGCTCGCCGGGCGCCGCCTCACCGCGACCTTCCACGACGAGCCGGTCGCCCTGGTCCTGCAACGCATTGCGCTGACGCTCGACCTGCGAGTCGAGCGCAGCGCGTCCTCCTTCCACCTTCTCGGCAAGGGTCGTTAACCATGTCCCGTGTAACAATGTCCTGGCTCGGTCTCGTGGGCGGGGTCGCTGTAATCGCGGCGGGTGCCCAGGCCCAACAGTTGGGTGACCAGAACCTCGGTCGCGGCCCGCGATTCCTGCTCGCTTCGGCGTCCCGCGCGAAGCCCGTGCGTCTCGACCCGAGCGGCACGACCGTGTTGCGCCGCCAACTCTCGCTCCGGTTCGACGGCACCGCGCTCAAGGCGGCCCTCGCCGAAATCTCCACGCAGGCCGGGCTCGACCTCGTCTACGCCGACGACGTGCTCCCCGCCACCGCGACGGTCGATCTGCGCGCGGAGCGGATCACGGTGGCGGCCGCTCTCACGGACGTGCTGCTCAACGCGGGGGTGGATGTCGTGTTCACGCCGGACGGCCGGGCCACGCTGGTGCGGCGGCCACCGGTCCGGCAGCTCGGGTCGATTGCGGGGACGGTGCGAGACGCGGCCACGAGCGCACCGCTGGCGCGCGCGACGGTGCTGGTCGTCGGCACGCGCACCTCCGCCGAGACCGATGCAAGCGGCCGCTACACCCTCACGGGGGTGGCACCGGGCGCCCACCGTCTCCAGGCACGGATGCTGGGATACGCCGCCGGCGACACGGTGGTGGACGTTCCGGACGGGCAGGAGATCGTTGTCAACTTTCAGCTGCGCGTCAGCCCGTTCGAGCTTTCACCCGTCGTGGCGGTCGGCTACGGAGAACAGGACAAAGCCAACCTCACCGGATCGGTCGCGACCGCGGCGGGGACCGAGATCCTGAAGCGGCCCGTCGCCGCCGTCGCCGACGCGCTCCAGGGCTTGGCCCCCGGGCTGACGGTCATCGACCGCGGCGGGCGCCCCGGTGACGCCGGGACGTTCGTGTTCATCCGGGGTCGCGGCACCTTGAACGACCAAACGCCGCTGCTCCTCGTCGACGGTGTTCGCGCCGACATGAGCAACCTCACTCACCTGAACGCCGACGACGTCGAGAACATCTCGGTCCTGAAGGACGCGGCCTCGGCGGCGATCTACGGCGCGCGGGGTGCCAACGGCGTCATTCTGGTCACCACCAAACGGGGCGCCAACACGGGCGCGCTGAAGTGGTCGTACGACGGCTACTACGGCAGCCAGAGTGTCGCGCACTTTCCGAAACGCATCGGGATCCGAGACTATCTCACCCTGATCAACGAGGCCCGCGCCAACGCCGGCGAAGCGCAGCCGTACTCCGCGGGCTACATCGACAGCACGGTCATGGCGGACCGGCACGTGCCCGGCGTCGATCCCTTGAAGTACCCGGACACCGACTGGCTCGACGTCCTGTGGAATCCGGCGCCGATTCAGGACCACACACTGCGGCTGAGCGGCGGCACAGACCTGGCGCGGTTCGCCCTGTCGTTGAGCTACATGGATCAAGCGGGGATGTTGCCGAACACGGCGGCCAATCGGCAGGGGCTGCGCCTGAACACCGACTTCGCTCCGAACTCACGCCTCCGGGCGGGCGTGGACATCACCTTGCGCCGCAATTGGGATCTCCAACCGCGCGACCTGGGCGAGGCCCTGTTCCGCATGTTTCACGACACGCCGCCGACCACGGTGTCGAAGTACCCGAGCGAGCCGGCGACCTGTCCCTCGCCGCCCGCGACCTGCATCTACGGCTGGAGCCCGAACAATCGCAATCCCCTGGCCGCGGCCGAAGCGTCGGGTCGCCACACGTTCAACCACCTACACGCCACGATCAACACGCGGGCCGACTACCAGCTCCTCCCCGGGCTCGCGCTCCGCGGCCTCGCCTCGGTGTACGCGCGCTCCAGCCGGGAGCTGGACTGGCAGAACCTCGTCGTCTTCCGGGATTACTGGAACCCGACGCTGATCAAGCGCCAGTACAATCCCAACTTCCTGTGGTCGACGAGAACCAACGAGCTCGAGGCGTACCTCCGCGGCATGGCGGAATACCAGGGGACCCGCGGCGACCATGCGTTCGGCGCGATGCTGGGCTACGAACAGACCGCCAACGATCAGGAGTGGACGCAGGGGTATCGGCAGAACTTCTACAACAACGACGTGCAGCAGCTGAGGTCCGGCGACCCCGCGGTGCCCCGAAACGACGGGACGGCCTCGGCGTGGCGGATGCGGTCCGGGTTCGGGCGGCTGACGTACGGGTGGAAAGGGCGGTACCTCTTCGAGGCCAACGGCCGCTACGATGGCTCCTCACGGTTTGCCCCGGGGCACCGGTTCGGCTTCTTCCCCTCGTTCTCCGCCGCCTGGCGCCTGTCCGACGAGCCGTTCCTGCGGAGCGTGGGTGACGTCGGCGACCTGAAGCTGCGCGGCTCCTGGGGCCGGGTCGGGAACAACAACGTCGGCAACTACCCCTACTGGTCGCTGATCAGCCTCACGCAGGGGTACAGCTTCGGCGACCAGCTGGTGATCGGCGCGGCGCAGACGACGCTCGCCAACCGCGACATCTCCTGGGAGTCCACGACCATGACCGACGTCGGCCTCGACGCCGACCTCTTCAAGGGGCGGCTGTCGTTCACCGGCGACGTGTACCGCAAGGACACCGAGGGCATTCTGTACGAGCTCGCCATTCCCACGCTGATCGGGCTGAACCCGTCGGTGCAGAATGTCGCCAAGGTGCGCAACAGCGGATGGGAGACTGCCATCACGTACCGGGCCGCCGCCGCCGGCGTGAACTACTCGCTGGGCGTGAACCTCACGTACAACAAGAACAAGGTCGTGTCCCTGCGCGGCACGGGCCCCTACTTCAACGACATGTTCATCATCCAGGCCGGCCTGCCGATCGGGACGATTTTCGGACTCCAGGCGGACGGCCTGTTCCGCGATTCCACCGAGGTGGTCGCCCACGCCTACCAGACCCCGCTCACGGGCCCGGGCGACATCAAGTTCGTGGATCAGAACAACGACGGCGTCATCGACAACAAGGACCGGGTGCCGATCGGCCACGACATGCCGAGCTACACCGTCGGGGCGACCTGGACCGCCTCGTACAAGGGCCTCGACGCCAGCGTTTTCTGGCAGGGCGCACTCGACGTGGACGCGTACCTGGAGGGGGCGCTGACGGAGGGCCCCGTGTGGGAGAACTACACGACGAAGGAGTGGCTGGACCATTGGACCCCGACGAATCTCGACGCGGAGATGCCGAGGCCACGCCACCAGATCCACATCAACCATGGGCCGCGCAGCTCGTTCTGGGTCCGCGATGCGTCGTACATCAAGCTGAAGAACGCCCAGATCGGATACACGCTCCCCGCGCCGGTCGCGCGGCGGCTCAACGCGTCGAGCGTCCGCGTGTACGTCTCCGGTCAAAACCTGGTGACGCTCGCGAAGGTGGCATTTCTGCTGGATCCCGAGTTCCCGTCGGGGCGCGGCACCGTCTATCCGCAGACCCGGACGGTCGCGTTCGGCGCCTCGGTCCAGTTTTAAGGGGGGAGTCGACCATGAACAAACCACTCGCGCTGGTGCTGGGCCTCGGAGTCGCCCTGGCCGGCTGCAACGACGACTTCCTGACGACGGTACCGCCGGATCAGGTCTCGAACGCGAACTTCTGGCGCACCGAGCAGGACGCCATCCTGGCGGTCAACGCCATTTACCCGATGCTCTATGGCTTTGAAGGCGACCGCGGCGCGCTGTACCTCGACAACGCGTCGGACAACGCCTGGCAGTCGCAGGCTTTCGGGGGATGGTACGCCACGGGGAACGGCACGCTCGACGCCAACGCCGGCGTGCCCGCGGCGTTCTGGAACGATTCGTACCGCGCCATCCGCCGCGCCAACGAGCTCCTTGCCAACATCGACCGGATCCAGTTCCCCACGCCGGGCCTCCAGGACCGGCTGAAAGGCGAGGCGCGCTTCCTCCGGGCGTACCACTACAACATGCTGGTCAACCTGTTCGGCGACGTGCCGTTGGTGCTCACGCCGATCACGGTGGCGGAGGGTCAAGCGGCGCGCACGCCCGCGGCGGATGTGGTCGACCAGATCCTCGTCGACCTGGACTTCGCGGCGGGGGTGCTCCCCGTGAGCTACCCGCCCGCCGACCGTGGACGCGCCACCAAGGGAGCGGCCCTGGCCCTCAAGGCGCGGGCGGCACTGTACGCGTCGCGCTGGCAGGTCGCGGCCGACGCGGCGCAAGCGGTCATGGCCCTCGGCGTCTACTCGCTCTATCCCAACTACCGCAACCTGTTCACGTACGCGGGAGAAGGAAGTGCCGAGGTCATCTCCGACGAGCAGTTCGTCCAGAACCTACGCACGCACGCCGCGTTCAGGGAGTTCGGACCACGCTCGGCCGGAACGTTGAGCCGCTCCGTCCCGCTCCGCTCCCTGGTGGACGACTACTACATGACCGACGGGCTGCCCATCACCCAGTCCCCGCTGTACCAGTCGCATCCCGACAGCCAGTACCTGAACCGCGATCCGCGGCTGGCGGCCACGATGCTGATCCCCGGGGCGCCGTGCTCTTTCTGCGTCAGCGTCCCGCCCGGTATTTTCAACTCGCGGCCCGACAGCGTCACGTGGGCGCGGCGCGGCGCGGACATGGTGCGGCGCGACATCGACGCGACGGCCACCGGGTTCACGATGCTCAAGTACGTCGACCCCGCGGATGCGGGTGGGAACATGGCGAACAGCGGCATCAACATCATCCTGATCCGCTACGCCGACGTGCTGCTGATGTACGTGGAAGCGAAGGTCGAGCTGAACCAGCACACCGACGCGACGGTCGAGACGGCCTTCAATTTGGTGCGGAGCCGCGCGGGCATGCCGACGGTCGCGGTGACGGGATTAGCACAGGCGCAGGCGCGCGACCTCGTGCGCCATGAGCGGCGCGTGGAGCTGGCGCTCGAGGGCCTGCGGCTCTTCGACATCCGCCGCTGGCGCATCGCCGAACAGGTGATGCAGGGGCAGAGCTATGGGTTCGACTACTTCGATCAACCCAGCGGCGCGGCGCCCGGCACCGGCACGCAGCGGACGTATCTCGCCGAGCTGCGCCGCTTCGCCGCGCCGCGCGACTACCTGTGGCCGATCCCGTCCCGTGAGCTCGGGTTGAATCCCAACCTGACGCAGAACCCGGGGTACTGAGCAAATGAACCGCGGCGGCCGCTGGCTCGTGGTGGGGTGGGCGCTCGCCTGCGGGGGCAGGGCGCCGCCGCCGGGAAGCGCCACGTCCGAGACCGCCGCCGTCTCGACGGTAGTCCCCAGCGACCTCGACGCCCGCGTCACCCGCGTGGAAGAGCTGCTGCGCGGCGTCCCGGGGCTCGAGGTGACCCGGATGCCGAACGGCAACTATGAGCTGCGCATCCGGGGCCGGCGCAGCATCCGGGGAAACCCGACCGAAGACAATCCGCTGGTGGTGATCGACGGCGTCCCGATACCGAACGAATCCATCGGGAGCATGCTGGCCGACCTGCCGCCCGGCGACGTCGCGCGGATCGAGGTGCTCAAGGACGCCGCCGCGACGAGCATGTACGGTTCGCGCGGCGCCAACGGCGTGATCGTGATTACCACCAAGCGGGCGCGCTAACACCCCTCACACCCCCCGCCAGGTGCGTTCAACCGCCGTCGATCCCGGCATCGCGACGGGCGCCACGGGCATCGGTCCGAACCCGATATCGGGCGGGACCAGCTCCTGAGTGGACGCGAGCAGCGCGTCCCACTCAATCTCCTTGCCGGTGTAGGCGGCCTCCCGCCCCATGATCGCGCTGAGCGTGGTCTCGGCCACCTGACGGCCCTCGTTCAGGGCCTTGCCGGCGCGGATACTCGCGATCAGGTCGGCGTGCTCCTGCACGTAGGGATTGATCTTGGGCTCCTGCGGATCGCGCTGCCACGGCGCGGCGCCCTCGATGACCGACCTGCCATCCGACGTCCCGCGCGTGCCGACGAACCGCTCCCCCACGTGTGAGGCGGTGCCGTCGATCTGGCGGCACATGCTCAACACGTGCACGCCGTTCGGGTATTCGAAGTCCACGGCGAAGTGATCGTAGACCTGGCCGTAGGCCGGATCGGTGCGCCACTGGCGGCCGCCCACGCCGACCGCCTTCACGGGATGCGCGCCGAGCGCCCAGTTCGCCACATCGATGTTATGGATGTGCTGCTCGACGATGTGGTCGCCGGAGAGCCACGTGAAGTAGAGCCAGTTGCGGATCTGCCACTCGACGTCGGACCACTCGGGCTGGCGCGGATGCATCCACAGGCCGCCCTGGTTCCAGTAGACCTGGCCGCCCACGATGTCGCCGATCGCACCGCCATGGATGCGCTCCATCGCGGCCCGGTAGCCCGGGTCGTGGCGTCGCTGCGTGCCCGCCACCACGGCCAGGCCCTTCTGCGCTGCCAGCTCCGCCGAAGCGATCACCGAGCGGACGCCCGCGGGATCCACCGCGACCGGCTTCTCGATGAACACGTGCTTCCCCGCCGCGACCGCGGCGGCGAAGTGCGTGGCGCGGAACGCCGGGGGCGTCGCGAGGACGACGAGGTCCACCTTGCTGGCGATCACCTTCTGATAGGCGTCGAACCCGGTAAAGCAGCGCTTGTCGTCGACCTTGATCTTGGGCTTGAGCGCCGCGTTGGCCTCTTCGGTGACCATGGTGGCGAGGTTTTCGCGGCACTTCGCCAGGCGGTCCGGGAACAGGTCGCCCAGGGCTACGAGCTCCACATCTTCCGATGAGGTCAGACAGTCCCGCGCCGCACCGGTGCCGCGGCCACCGCAGCCGATCACGCCGACGCGGATCTTGCGCGCCTTGCCGACCAGGGCCGGGCCGTGGGTGGACGGGAGCGTGACGGCGGCCGTCGCCGCGGCTGTGGTCTCGAGGAATTCGCGACGGCTGACAACACGGCGGTCTTTGCGTGTCATACGCGGCTCATGGTGGAAGGAGTACGATGCGGAAGCCGACGAACGGCGCGTCGGCCAGCCACCAACGGCTCTTGGGAAATTGGGGATCGGTCAGATTCCACTCCGGCGTCTGGCTGGTGCGGGCCCGCGGGCCCACCCGATCCGGCCGGTCGGCCCACGATCCGCCCCGCACGACGGGGCGGCCGTCCGCGCCCGTGACCCACTCGGCCACATTGCCGAGCAGGTCGTGGACGCCGAGTGCATCGGGGAGCTTCGCGCCAACGGAATGAGACTGGTTGCCGGCGTTGCGGGCGTGCCAGGCGAGCGCGTCGCGCCGCTCAGGGGTGAGCGCCGTGTCGCCGCCGAGGCCCGCCTCGAGCGCGCGGCTCCACTCGGCATCCGTCGCCAGGCGATAGCGCTTGCCGGTCTTGCCCGCGAGCCAGGCACAGTAGGCTTGGGCGGCGGTGTAGGTCATCCCGATCGCAGGGTATCCGTGGTGCCCAAAGCCCCGGTCGGGGGCGCCATAGGGGCGACTGGGCCGGGAGACCGCGTCGACGGAGTCGGTCGGCACGCGTCCCGCGAGATCGAGCCGGAATGCCCAGATGTCATACTCGTCCCACGTCACCTCGGTCTTCCCGATCCAGAACGGGCCGACGGAGACCGTGCGCGGGCCGTGCGGAGTATCGAGCGTCACCGTGCCGCCGGGAACGGGGATCATCTCGAACGTCACGAGAAAGCCTGGCACCGAGTCGCCGTAGGGCAAGAAATGGGCCGCCGACTGGCCAGCGGCGGCCATGGGACAGGCTGCGAACAGTAACGCCGACCGTAGGTTACGCAGCATGACCGTGCTCGGGTGTGTCCTCACAGCTTGGACCGTGGCGTCCGCGACGCAGGAGGTGCGCCGCGAGTACATCGAGCTGCACATGGGCGTGGCTGTGCGCGTCGTGGTCTACGCTCCCGACGACGGCAGCGCGCGCCGCGCGGCGCGCGCGGCATACGCCCGCATCGCCGAGCTCGAGGAGATTATGAGCGATTATCGTCCGCAAAGCGAGGTCCGCCGTCTCGCGGGCCGGGTCGGGACGGACGTGCCCGTCAGCGAGCCCCTGTACGACGTGCTCGCGCGCGCGCTCGAGCTGGCGCGCCTCTCGGAGGGCGCGTTCGATCCCACCGTGGGGCCCTTCGTGGAGCTGTGGCGCGTCGCTCGTCGCACGGGGAGGCTTCCGGAGCGGGCCGCCCTCGATTCCGCCGCCGCCCGCGTGGGCTGGCGGCACGTCCATCTCGACTCTGCGGCTCGCGCCGCGCGGCTCGATGTCGCCGGCATGCGGATCGATCTGGGCGGCATCGCCAAGGGGTACATCCTCGACCAGGCGCGCGCCGAGCTCGGCAGGCAGGGACTGAGGCGCGTGTTGCTCCAGGCAGGGGGCGACATCTCCGCGGGCGACCCCCCGCCCGGCCGGGCCGGTTGGCGTGTAGCGGGAGTCCCCGGTGGAAGCACTCTCGCCAATGCCGCAGCCTCCACATCCGGCGACACGGAGCAGTTCGTGATCATCGGCGGCGTGCGGTACTCCCACGTGGTGGACCCGCGCACGGGGGTCGGCTTGACGAGTCGGCGCCAGGCGACCGTGGTCGCGCCCGATGGCGCGACGGCCGACGGCCTCGCGACGGCGCTGACCGTTCTCGACGACGAGGCGGGGGCCGCGTTGCTGAAGACGTTTCCCACCGTGACCGCGAAGGTACGTCGGATCCGTTAGATCACAGAGCCGAACTGGCTCTCGGTCGGCTCCGCTCAGCAGAACCACGGCTCGGTGAGCCGCGGCGGGCGCGGCCGCGGCACCGTCCACGCGCGCGCAGGCGGCACGGGGCGCGCCGCGCACCGGTACGCCGCCGCCCGGATACGCACGAACGTCGCCTCCGCGTCGGCTCCCTCTCTCGTGGCGCGTTCCACGAGCGTCATCACCTCGCGCGGTAGCGCGTCCATTCTCGCATCGGGATGGGTCCAGGCGTACGTGAGCGCGCCCGGGTCGAGCGACCCCAGGAAGGGCCGCATCGCCGGCCGGTCGATCAGCGCCGAGCCGGGGGGCACCAGCAGGCGGATCGCGAACTGGACCGCATCCACGTGGTGCACCAGGTCCTGCTCGGCGACGAATGCGAGCAGCTCGAGGTAGTCGTCCAGCGTCGTCCAGGGCGTGAAGGGCACGAACGACGGGCGCAACGCGATCCCGGCCTCCCGCATGGCGGCGAGCGCCACGTACACGTCGCCGCGGGTGTGCCCCTTCTCGAGGTTCGCGAGCACGACGTCCGACAGGGACTCGACCGCCGAGACGATGAAGCGGCAGCCGAGGCGCGCAAGCTCGGGCAGGAGGGCCCGGCGCTCCAGCAGGTGCTCGATCTTCGCGGTGCAGTCGAACGTCAGCGCAGGGAACTCCGCGCGCATGGCGCGCACGATCTTCAGGGAGTGCCCGGGCCCGTTCAGGAAATCGGGGTCGCCGAACGTGATGTGCGTGGCGCCCGCCGCTACCTGGCGGCGAATGTCCGCGAGCACGACGTCGGGCGGGACGATAAAGAAGCGGCCGTCGTACACCGGCGGGATGGGGCAGTGCAGGCAGTGATGCAAGCAGCCGCGGCTCGCTTCGACGTACCCCGCTGTGCGCCGCAGACCGTCCTCGACCAGCGCCGAATAATTGTCCAGCGCCGGGAGCGCGCGACGGCTCGGCACGGGGAAGTCGAGCCGCTCGAGCACGGGCCCCCCACCGACCAGCCCACCGCCCTCACCGCGCTCGAGCGACTGCACGAGCGCGACGAGCGCCTGCTCGTACTCCCCGCCGATGACCGAATCGGCGATGCCGTCGAGCAAGTGGTCCGCGTTGAGCGAGGCGTACAACCCGTAGAAGCAGATGTGCGCGCCGGGGCTCACGCGCCGCACGTGGCGGGCGGCGTCGATCCCGAGGCGGAGCGCGGTGTGCATCGGGACCGAGATGCCGACGACCCGGGCGCGACGCACGAGAGCCTCGTCGAACGGCTGTACGGCGAGGTCCAGGGCTTGTGGCGCGAACTCGGCGCGCTCGAGAAAGGCGAGCGGGCCGGCGAGCCCCAGCGGCTGATGGCCCAGCTCGTAGCACGACAGCAGGAGAATCGCCCCTGGGGACCGGAGGGACATACTGGGAAACTAAGCGGTGGGGGGCGGGGGCGGGGGTGTGGCTGAGTGTGGGACGGCGGGCGGGAAAGCATTATGTTGGGGCGGGAGGTTTCATGCGCAAACTCAGCGGTGCCGTCCTCGTGCTCGTGTTGATATCCGGTCTGGCGTGCGCGGCGAAGCGCGTACTCGTTCCGGCACGGATGGATCTGCATCCCTACGGCAAGATCGGCCTCGTGACGTTCAGCGCCGAGAACGCCAAGGGCACGCTCCATCAGTTCGCGACGGAGCGGTTCGCCGAGAATGTGCTCGCGGCGCAACCGGGGATCGAGATCCTCGAGCTGGGCAACGTCGACACGCTCATGCAGCGGGTGGGCGAGCGGGAAGTGGGGATCGCCACGGCGCAGGAGCTCGGCAGGCAGCACGGCGTGGCGGCGGTGTTCGCCGGCCACCTCAAGATCACGAATCCGAACGTCTCAGGGGGCATCGCCGGTCTCCTCACCCCGCACCTCGAGGCGACGATCCGGACCGACTTGACGGTGCGGCTCCTGTCGGCGCAGTCGGGCGGCACGGTGTGGCGCCAAAGCGCGTGGGCCACTCAGAGAGTAGGTGGCATCTCCATCGAGGGTGGCCAGGTGAACTTCGGGGCGCGCGATCCCAAGACGGCGTACGGTCCGATGGTGAACACGATCGTCAACATCGTCACGCGGGACTTGTGGTCGACCTGGCAGAAGCAGTAGCCGGCGTCTAAGCGCGACCCCTTCCAGCTGCGGCGCATCTGGAAGGGTATGCCCACAGCACTCCGCCTCCCGTTTACGCGAGCCTACCCCCCTCGCCTTTCCTTCCAGCTGCGCCGGTCAGCGCTCCCCCGACGGTCGCCCTTTCGCCGGTCGGGCCCGCTGCGCCGCTCGCGATCGACTGGGCCGTGCTCCCGGCGGCGCTCCTCGCCCGAGCGGCGGTCCACGGCGCGACGGCGATTAGGGTAGCGGCGCCGGTCGGAGCGCCGGTCGCCAGAGGGCTTGGCCATGGCTCACAATGTAACCGCCCCGCTCAGCAGCCGTGCCCCAGCATCTCGATCGATTCGACGAAGGCCTGGGCGGCTCGGCTCAGCTCGGCATCGGTGATCGTGGCGCGGCCGCTCTGCTGGAGGACGCGGTCGAGCGCGACCCACAAACCCCGGCGATACGGGTCGAGCTGCAGCGCACGGGCGAGGGGCCCGATCGCCTCCTCGTGCCACCCCTGGTCCGCGTAGAGCCGGGCCAGGCGCTGCATCGCGGCGACGTCCTGTGGGTGCCCGTGCAGATGCATCATGAGGGAATCCACCCGCCGGTCGAGCGCCTGCATGTCGGCCACGGGGGCCGGCCAGGCGATCGCCAGCGACCGCGCAGGTGGCGGCGGCTCGGTGGCGAGAAAGCGGCCTCCCGCGACCAACCCGGCGTCGAACACGACGGCGATCAGTAATCCCTTCCAGTAGGTCATGGCGTCCTCCCGAGTGGGGAGAACGCAGGGGGCGGGCCACGGACTTTGCAGGCGAAACGATCGCCCGCTGTGTCGGCCGGGATACGGTGAACGCGGGGGGTCGTGTCCGCCCGGACACCGGCCTACTCGGCGGGCGCGTCGCCCTTCTTCTCTTGTTTATCGCTCCAGCGCTTGAACACCCACACCGCGAGGAAGGCGAGGGCGACGAGGAAGACGATCTTGAGGACGGTGAACAGGACGCCGAGGAGGACGCCGGAGAAGAGCTTCCAGACGACGACGCCGACGACGCCCAGGGCGGCGAGCTGCAGGACGGGCTTGGACATATAGGGCTCGGTAAAAGGAGACGGGATCCTTACGAGGCCGGGCGCCGGAAGTGTCGCGCTGCCGGCGCCATCAGCCGTTGACCGCCCGCATTCCCCCTTCCGCGTAGCGCGCGCCGGCCGCGACGCCCTTCGGGGCGACGCCTTCGATGCGCGCCAGGTCGGCGGCGGTCAGCTTGACCTTCAGCGCGCCTACGTTTTCCTCGAGCCGGGCGCGCTGTTTGGTGCCGGGGATCGGCACGATGTCCGGCCCACGGGCGAGCAGCCAGGCGAGCGCCAGCTGGGCGGGCGTGCAGCCCTTTTCGCGAGCGATCTCGTCCACGCGGGCTACGAGATCGAGGTTCTTCTGGAAGTTCGCCCCTTGGAACCGCGGGTTGGAGCGGCGCCAGTCGTCGGCGGGCAGGTCCTCGGGCGTCTTGAACCGGCCCGTGAGGAAGCCGCGGCCCAGCGGGCTGTACGCCACGAACCCGATCTCCAGCTCGCGGGCCGCCGGCAGGATCTCATCCTCGGGATCGCGCGACCAGAGCGAGTATTCAGTCTGCAGCGCGGTGATCGGAAAGACCTTGTGGGCGCGGCGCATGGTTTGCGCCGAGGCTTCCGACAACCCCAAGTAGCGAACTTTCCCCTGCTCCACGAGCTCGGCCATCGCGCCGACGGTTTCCTCGATCGGCACGGTGCGATCGACGCGGTGCTGGTAATAGAGATCGATGTGGTCCACGCCGAGCCGCTGCAGCGACGCATCGCACGCGGACCGCACGTATTCGGGCCGGCCATTCACGCCGAGATACTCGCCTTTCGGGCTCCGCACGTTGCCGAACTTGGTGGCCAACACGACGCGATCGCGTTTGCCCTTGATCGCCTTGCCCACGAGCACTTCGTTGGTGAACGGGCCGTAGATGTCGGCGGTGTCGAGGAAGGTGATGCCAAGCTCGAGGGCGCGGTCAATCGTGGCGATCGACTCCTGGTCGTCGCGCGGCCCGTAGAAGTCCGACATCCCCATGCAGCCGAGGCCCAGGGCCGAGACGACCAGCCCCTGCGAACCGAGTTTGCGCTGTTCCACGATTGCCTCCATCAGGATTTTGCTGAACCGACACGTCCCGGAAGAACCCCGCCGGCTGCACCCAGGTTCCACGCTCAGATCCTTCGCTGCGCGCGCGTTCCGCGCGCCGCCTTGCCCGAACCCTCGTGATGGGTATCACCCCGCAGCGCGTGACGAGCACCCCATAGTAGCGAACGACCCAGCGGCAGCCCTGTTCTCAGCACCGCCCCGTTTGCGCCCGCAATCCGGCCAAACGGGGCTTGTTGTTTGCAGCGGGCTGCGGCGCCCCAGGACCGTGGGTCGACTACCACCACGAGGGGGATTTATGCGCAGGAGATTTTGCCTGGCGGCCGTCCTGGCGGCCGCGACGGCGGCGATCACCGCCCGAGCCGCGGCGCAGAACGGGAACGGCGCGCCGAGCGGCACGCATTACAGCCTCAACATCATCGGTGTCTCGCACGACAAGAACGCACAGCCGGATTGGGACAGCGGCCACGTCATCTTCGTGGCCCTCGGGACGAAGATCGGCGCCGCCGTCACCACGAAGATTCTCCTCAGTCAGAGTGGAGACGGGTCGTTCGATGTGCTCGACAAGAACGGAACCGATGGAGAAGCGTCGTTCTCACTTCCGGCGCCTGGCGGATACACTGTCTGGGCGCGCGCCCTCGGGACGCCGGGGGGTAAGGCCAAGATCACGACCTGCGCGACCGACATTACATTGGGCGACGCGGGCGTGATCTGCTCGACGCAGAACGAGGTCTTCGTCCGCGGGACGGGCAAGAGCAACTTCCGTAACGTGACGAGCGCCCTCACCACGATCGTACTCGATCCAATCGCCGACGCAGCGGCGGTGACCGCCTGCGGCGACACGACGGTGAATCTCTTCGACCCCTGCCTCCAAGGCTTCTTCTGGCAGTACGACAACAACGGGTTGAAGCTCTTGCAGGTGCGCTTCTATCCCAATCCCAGCTAGTGAGGACCGCTAGGAGCGGGGAGCGTGGTTGGCTCCCCGCTCTTAGAAGGTCACCGTGGCCGTCACGGCGTCCTGTTGCTGCTGGCAGTTCACCCCGGCGGCGCACACGACGCGTCGGGCGTCGGTCCAAATCGGGTGCACCGCATGGGCGCTCGCCGCCACCCCGTTGTAATCGCCGATGAAGGTGCCGTCGAAATTGACGTTCGGGTCCGTCGGCCCCGAGCTCACGAGCAGCTGCTTGCCGAACCCGGTCCCGCCGTTCGTCGACGTCGACAGGTACGTGTTGAGCAGGCGGTTGGCCGGCGTGTCGTCGCGCTGCTGGAACGCGATGTGCACAGCGCCGTTCTCCGCGACGGCGATCCAGGGAAACACCTGATCGGCACCCGATAGATCACTGTTCACGATCACCGATTTGCTCCACGTGCGCCCGCCGTCCGTCGCGCGGCTGAAGCGAACGTCGGCGTTGCCGCGCCGGTAGTCGCCCCACACGACGTAGACGTTGCCGTTCCGTCCGTCCACGGCGATCGACGGGAACGAGTTGACGCGCCACGCGGAGTTCTTGATGGCGCAGCGGCCATCGACGTTGAAGTGGTCGCAGATCTCGATGATGTCGTCCACCTTCACCGGGTGCGCGAAACTGTTGCCGCCGTCTAGCGACTTTGCCACCATCGCCTGGCCGTTGAACCCTGTGCCGTTGCCATTCTCGAACACCACGTACACCTCGCCGTTCGGGCCCACCGCCGGGACGGAGCCCTGGTCGAAGTTCAGGTCGGGCGAGCTGACCGGGTGTGGCCCGTTCCAGGTGGCGCCACGGTCGTCCGAGTAGGAGAGGACGATAGGCGACTCGACGTAGCTGTCGTCCGCCCGATTGAATTTGTACCGGGTCCAGGTCACGTATATCCGGCCTCGGTGGGGGCTGCCGGGCCGAGTGTCCACGGTCGCGAACTCCTTGTCGTTGAAGTAGCCGACGTTCGGATCGTTCCCGCCACTGACGGTCGCGATCACGGTGCCCACCGGCTGGAGCGTTTTCAGATCGGTGGACCTACTGACGAACACCACGGTGGTCGAGGTGGCGTTCGTGACCGGGGTGAAGCCGAGGCACACGTGGTACGCGGTGCCGTCGGGCCCGAAGGCGGTCACGGCGTCGCCGCCGGCCGCCACGCCCGGCGGCACCGTCGTCCCCGTCCCCACGTCGTTCCACGTCGCCCCGCCGTCGCTCGACCCGTACACGCCGCACGCCACGAGCTGGTTGCGGTAGTCGTTTGCGCCGGCAAAGAGCCGGCTCGGATTGTTGGGGTCGACGGCGATGGGGGTCTCGTTCTGCGGGCGGGCGGTCTTGTCCTGGTTCGCGACCACGTTGGGGCCGACGTTCTTCGCGGGGCCGGACGGGTTGCCCGGACTCTGGGGTGCCCCGGGTCCGGTCTGGTCCCTGCGGGAGGGATCCACGCTCACGGCACCCGAGAGGTCGAAGATGTGATCATCTCCACCGACAAGCTCCGCGCCGAGCGGGGGCGCGGCGGGCTGGGGGCGGTCGCTACAGGCTGCGGCGATCAGCGCGCAGCTCGCCAGCACGAATAGACGCTTCATGCTCGCCTCCGGGAGGGTTCGATGCCGGCCCTACGGGCAATTCTGATGCCCCGAGCGTCTCGTGAGGGAGTGCCACGAGGGGCGTGGCATTGGCGTGGCGCCAGCGCCACACCCCAGGGAAGACGGCTCATGGCACAGGCTGGGAATCGGTGGAGGACTTCGGACGGCCGGTCGTGGTAAGGCCGCCGGCGCTAAAACCTCACGTAGTGCCCGATCCAGACGCCCCAGAATTGTAGGCGCTTGTCCGGGAGGCCGATCAATGGACCGGGCCCCGTGGTCGAGTGGTGGCGTAGGCTCACGTCGAATGCCACGCCCGGGCGCAGGTAGTACTCGACGCCGGCGGCGCCCGTCCAGCCGAGGTCCCAACCGGTGACGATCTCGCGCACCCCCGGCCCCGTGACGGTGCGCGCGTCCCACCCGTATACGCCTCCGCCGAGGCTGGCGTAGGGCCGGAACAGGGCGTCGGGCGCCCGCACCACAATGCTGGCGGTGAGGGGATAGACGAACAGCGAGCCACCCTGTCCGGCGGTGCGGTTGAACCGCTGGTACCCGCCCATCACCTCGATCGCGCCGAAGCGCACTTTGCCCCAGAAGTTGCGCCACAACGAAATGCCGGTGGAGTTGGCGTACAGCCCCGACAGGTCCCCCTGCGGGATGCCGAGGTGTACGCCGACGAGGGGGGAGCCCATTCCCCGCTCCCCCCATCCACCGCGCGGCGCGAGCCCGATGCGCTCGAGCTCACGCCGATTCATGGTGCCGCGGGTATCGTGCACGTAACGCGGGCTGCGGAAGATGTAGAGGTAATACCAGGGCTGGAGCAGGTCCTCGATCGCCGAGCGGGCGAAGCTCAGCTTCCGCACCTGGTAGCCGGGATAGAGCAGCGTCGGTGCCGTGCGATTCCACGCGGTGTTATAGGGCGCGCCGAAGGGCGCGCGGTTCCCGACGTCGAGCAGTTTCAGCTCGGAGGCGAGCGATGGGACGGAGGGGAAGCCCCACCGCGCCGGGAGGAGGAGCCAGGCCCAGCGCCGCAGGACCTCGGGATGGCGCTCGTAGTCGATGCGCGACGGCTCCGGCATCAGGACGACATCGAACCGCCCGTACGGGATCACGCGGCTCGAATCCCGGCCGATCGAGCGAATGCTTTCCGGCGCCCCTAAACCGGCGGCGGCTTCCCACTCTCCCACGTAGGGGTAGTGTCCGTGCGATCCCTCGTTGTGGTCGCCCGCGAGGATCCGGATGGGATAGTCGACGACGCTGTACATGCGCCCCCCGACGTGCAGGAAGGGGTGCGTGCTGTCCACAACCTCGGGGCGGTATTTGCCCTGGGGGAGGCTGACACTGCGGGCGTGGAAGAAGTAGTCGATCCCCGCGATCGCGGCGTGGTCGGGAGAGAGAATGACGTTGACGTGCTCCCAGTCTCCCTCGTGATTCCCGACGGCGTCGTTGAACGGGTAGAAGTA
>WNGA01005064.1_pt1 | contig 25564 bp, 23 predicted proteins | sample 5400061 | NCBI WGS metagenome assembly WNGA01 (sample SAMN13153366, study PRJNA577476) | soil metagenome | isolation source: 100 cm soil or saprolite under grassland replicate 2 | place: USA:California | collected 2016-06-15 | reverse complement strand
CCGTCCCAGCGCGTGAAGGCGTGGTAGAGGATGCTCCCGAAGGGATACGCCACGAACATGCTCACGAGCACGACCGCGGGTGCGGCGTAGAGGAGGCCCCAGAGCCACTGCGGGCTGTGGGACCTCCTCGGGCCGCTCGATACTGGGACTGAGCTCAGGGGTTCAGCGTCTTGAGGCCGCTGTCGACGTTTTGCATCGCCTTGAGCGGCGTGACCTTGCCGGAGAAGGCGGCCTGGAGTTGCTGGTAGTACAGCAGAGCCACCTTCAAGGGCACGATGCTGTCGAGCAGTGGCACCTGCGGATGCGCGGCGACCTTGAGGAAGAACTTCGTCAACGGATCCTTGATCTGCGCGGCCGCGACCTTATTGGTAGGAAGCGCCCCGACGAGCGTTGCCAGATTCGAGGCGCCCGTGTTGTCGACCGCCATCTTGATGAACTCCCAAGCGCCGGTCTTGTTCTTCGCGTTCTTCGGGATCACCCAGTTGTGGAACGAGTTGGCAGCGGTCCGGCCGGGATGCGGTCCCGACTGGGGTAGGGCCGCGAGGCCGAGCTTCGTGCCCAGGGCCTGCTCGAACGCCTTGATCACGAACGGGAACATCTGCACCATCGCGGCCTTGCCGGAGGTGAAGTACGTGTTCGCGTCGTTGTTCTCGTGCGTCGAGGCGTCAGCGTTCACGCAACCCTGCTGCTTGAACTTCACCAGCTGCTCGAGCGGCTTCACGAGCTTCGGATCGGCGTACTTCATCGTTCCAGCGTTGACCTTCGAGATGTCGCCGGGCGCCATGTACGACGAGTAGTCGTACGTGACCCAGTTGTCGGTGGAATAGCCGTCCCGGTCGCCGTACGCGAGCGGGATGATCCCCGCCGCCTTGAACTTCTTGCAATCGGCGAGCAACTGGGCGTACGTCTTCGGCGGGCCCGCGACGCCGGCCTTGCGGAAGAGCTCCTTGTTGTAGAAGAGCCCGTACGTACCCTGGTCGTTCGGGATCGCGTAGATGTCTCCCGCGCCGTTCTTGCAGTTGAGGCCGAGGCAGGAGAGATCCCAAGCGGTCTGGCTCTTGTAGAAGCCCGGCGTCTGGTCGACCTGGCTGTTGAGCTTGTCGAGCGAGCTCAGCATGTACGGCGTCGTATACCCACCGGAGTAGACGAGCATCGCGTCCGGAACGCGCTTCGACGCGAACGCGGCCGCGATCTGCGCCGTGAACTGGGCGTTGTTGATCGGCGTGAGGACGAAGGTCACCTTCGACCCGGGATTGGCCTTCTCGTAGCGCGCTTTGATGCCGTCCAGCCACTTGCGGTACGTGGATCCCGGCGTCGCGCCGGCGTACGTCCCGCTGAGCCATACCGTGAGCGAGCCGCCCTTCGCGGCCTTCTCGGTCGCCCCGCTCACCGCCTGTGCGGCGAAGGCGGCGCCTGCGACGAGCAGGGCCGCACAGACGAGCATGGCGAGGCCTCGCCTCGAGCTCTTCATCGTGTCTCCTCTCGTTCCAAGCGGTTCGACCCTCCGCTATCCCGCAGGAATCGCGGTCAGGGCTCCGTCGATTGTGTGCACTGCACCCGTGATGTAGGCCGCGTCGTCCGAGCTCAGGAACACGACGAGCTTGCCGACCTCGCTCGGCAGACCCAGCCGATGCGCCGGCACGGTCTCGAGGATGCGCGGCTCGTCGACCGCGCCACGCGCGGCGTCCTTGTCCCACATCGGCGTGCGCAGCACGCCGGGCGCGATCGCGTTCACACGTACCCCGTGCGGCGCCCACTCGCCCGCCGCGACCTTCGTCATCATCAGGACAGCGGCCTTCGGTGCGCAGTAGCTCATCCGCCCGGGGTTCGGGGAGAAACCGCGGATCGACGAGATGTTCACGACCGAGCCGGACTTCTGCGGAATCATGATCCTCGCGGCTGCGCGCATGCAGTAGAAGACGCCCGTCTGCATGACGGCAATCGAGTCGTGCCAGTCCTCGTCGGTGACGTCCTGGGTGTGCGGCCCGACACGGCTGATCCCTGCGTTGTTGACCACGATGTCGAGGCGCCCGAAGTCGCGCACCACAGCTTCGAACGTGTCGTCGACCTGTTGCCGCTCCGCCACGTCCGCCGGATAGGCCCGCGCCTCGACACCCGCGCTCGCGAGCTCTTCCGCGGCGACCTGCGCCGAGACCGCGTCCACCTCGAGCACCGCGATGCCGGCCCCGGCGTCGGCGAGCTCCTGTGCGATTCCGCGGCCGAGGCCGGCGCCGGCGCCGGTCACGATCGCGACTCTCCCGTCGAGCACACCCATCTGGCGATCCTCGCTTCCTGTGGCCGTCGAGTCAAGATGACGATTGTCGATTCAAGATGTTGATACAGCTGCTCGCAGCTCGGTGCCGCCGCCGCGCTCCGCCGCTGCTTGCCGCGTCGCCTCGACGACGAGGTCGATCAACTCCTGCCGGCGCCGGCGGAACCGCTCGACCGGCGCCGAGATCGAGTACGCGGCCACCGGGAAGCCGCTCTCGAGCAGCGGCGCCGCAATGCAAGCGACGCCCTCTCGGAACTCCTCCTCGTCGACCGCGAAGCCGCGCAGGCGCGTCCGCTCGAGCTCGAGCCGGAGCTCGCTCGGCTCGACGATCGTCCGCGGGGTGACGCCGGCGAGCGGATTCTCGAGCAGGTACGCCTCGCGCAGCGAGTCCGGCGCGAACGCGAGCAGCACCTTCCCGGACGCTCGTGCGTGGCCGGAGCCGAGGAAGCCGATGTGGACGCCGGAGACCCGCACCGCGTTCCTGCCCTCGACCGAGGCCAGGACCGCGAGCCGGTTCTGACGCCAGCACCCGACATAGGCCGTCTCGCCCGATGCATCCGCCAGCTGGCGCAGGGGGCCGACGAGGTAGTCCGGCGGTGTGAACTGACGCATGTACGCGTCGGTGATGGCGGCGAGCGCCGGGCCGAGCTGGTACCCCCGCCCGGAGTCCTTCGTCAGCAGGCCCTCGCCCACGAGCGTCCCGAGCAGGTGGTACGCCGTCGGCAGGGCGAGGCCGAGGGCGGTGGCGATCTCCTTTGCCGAGCGGCTCTCCTGCTGCTCGCCGAGATGGACGAGGATGCGCGACGCGCGGGAGACCGACCGGATGACGGTCATTCCGTGGCGGCCTCCCGAAGCGCACCGACGATGCGGTCGACGGAAGGTAGCCATGCGTCCTCGAGCGAGCCCGCGTAGGGAATCGGCGTCTCGTTGCCGCTCACGAGGCGGGGCCGCATGTCGAGCGACTCCCAGGCCTGCTCGACGACCGCGGCGACGACCGTCGCGCCCCAGCTCCCGCCCGCCGGGCACTCCTGCACGCAGACGAGGCGCCCCGTCTTTGCAACGCTTCCGACGATCGTCTCGAGGTCGAGCGGGACGAGCGTGCGCGGGTCGATGATCTCGACGTCGATGCCCTCCGTGGCGAGCACCTCGGCGGCTGCGACCGACCGGTGACGCATCAGCTGGGTTGCGACGACTGTGATGTCGGACCCCGTGCGCACCACGTCGGCACGGCCGAGCTCGACCAGGCCGTCGTCGGTGCCGCCGTCGGGCACCGGGCCCCGGTTCGGGTAGAGCTGCTTGTGCTCGAACACGAGCACCGGGTTGTCGTCGCGAATCGCGGCCTTGAGCAGCCCGTACGCGTCGGCCGGCGTGCCCGGGACGCAGATCTTCAGGCCCGGCACGTTGAGAAACCAGTTCTCCACGGCCTGCGAGTGCTGCGCCGCGAAACCGACGCCGCCTCCGTTGGCCATCCTGATCGTCACGGGGACGGTGGTCTGGCCGCCCGTCATGTACCGGTACTTCGCAAGCTGGTTCGCGATCTGATCGAAGCAGACGCCCGCGAAGTCCGCGAACATGATCTCGGCGACGGGTCGCAGACCCGTGACCGAGGCTCCGAGCGCGCAGCCGACGATCGCCTGCTCCGAGATCGGCGTGTCGCGGACGCGGCGAGGCCCGAACCGTTCGAAGAGACCGGCAGTCGCCTGGAACACACCGCCCGCGGCGCCCACGTCCTCGCCGAGCAAGAGGACGCGATCGTCTCGCTCGAGCTCCTCCGCGAGCGCGCGGGTGACGCCCTCCCGAAACGTGAGCTCGCTCATGCAAACACGTCTTCGAAGCGTTGGTCGGCAGCCGGCTCGCTCCATGCGAGTGCGCGCTCCGTCGCCTCCCGGACGACGGCCCCGGCGCGCTCGCCTACCTCGGCGAGCTCTGCGCTCGAAGCGACGCCTGCCTCCGTCAGGAGCCGCTCGAAGCGCGCGATCGGATCGCGCGCGAGCCACTCCTCGAGCTCGCCCGGCGGCCGGTAGGCCCCGGCATCCGTGCGCGAGTGCCCCTTCTGCCGGTAGGTGAGCGCTTCGACCATCGTCGGGCCCTCGCCGTCACGCGCGCGGGCAGCGGCTGCGGCGATCGCCTCGCGCACGGCGAGCACGTCGTTCCCGTCGACGCGCTCCGCGGTCATCGCATAGGAGGCAGCGCGGTCCACGAGACGCTCGACCGGCGTCGTGCTCGCGAGCGGCGAGTACTCGCCGTAGAGGTTGTTCTCGCAGACGAAGATCACGGGCAGCTTCCAGACCGCCGCGAGGTTCAGTGCCTCGTGGAAGGCGCCGATGTTCGTCGTGCCGTCGCCGAAGAAGGCGATGGTCACCGCGCCGGTCCCGAGATGCTGCGCGCTGAGCGCAGCGCCTGTGGCGAAGGGGAGATGCGCACCGACGATCGCGAACGAGCCGAGCGCGCCGACGGAGAAGTCTGTGAGATGCATCGAGCCGCCCTTCCCGCCGCAGAGGCCCTCGGCCTTGCCGAGGATCTCTGCCATCGATCGGTCGAGCGGCGCGCCCATCGCGAGCACCGCCCCGTGGCCGCGGTACGTACATGTCATCGTGTCCCCTACGCGCAGCGCGGAGCATGCTCCGACAGAGACCGCTTCCTGTCCCTGGCAAAGGTGGGTGCTGCCGCGGACGAGGTTCAACATGAAGAGGCGCATCACCTCGTCCTCGAAAAAGCGGATCTCGAGCATCCGCCGGTGGAGGTCGAGGAGGAGCGCGCGATCGCCCGGGAGAACCGCGGTGCCTACCGGCTCGTGCCCACCGTTGTTTTCATCATCTGAAATCACGATTTGCTTATTGAGAAAGAGGCGCCTGAGTATGACATACTCCGGCCCGTTCGCATGGCTCACCGTTCGGCCGAAGGAGTCGGGATGACCAACGCGACGGCGCGCCCGCCGCACCGGCGCGAGCGCCTCTGCGGGTGGATGCAGGCCGAAGACGTGACGTGCGCAGTGCTCTTCGGGGCGGACCATGTCGCGCACATGACGGGCTACGCGCGCTACTTCGGCGGGCCGTCGGCGGTCGTCGTCGGCGCCGAGGGCGATTGCGTGCTCGTCGTCATGCAGGACGAGGCGCCGGTCGCCCGCAGCTTGGCTTCGGCCGACGAGGTGATGGGCTTCGGCGAGCGCGGCTTCGGCATCGACCTCGACCCCGTCAAAGGCCTCGTCGCGACGGTGGCGGCGCTTCCCGCCGTTACGAGTGCGCAGCGCCTCGGGATCGCCTCGGAGCTCGCGGGTGCCGACGTGCGGCTCGGCGCATCGCTCAACTCGACTCTCGTCGACGCCGGCGAGGCGCTGCGACGCATCCGGCTCGTCAAGGACTGGGACGAGCTCGAGAAGATCGGCGCGTCGTACGAGCTCTGCTGGCTCGGCCAGCAGGCCGTCGCCGACGGCGCCCTGGCCGGGACGAGCGAGATCGAGCTCTTCACTGCCGCGCAGGCTGCCGCCCAGATCGCCTCGGGCGGTCCGATCGAGTTCGTCTGCGATCTGCTCTCCGGGCCCAACACCGCGGACGTCTGCTGTCCGATCCACGTCGCCGGGAAGCGCGTCGTCGAGGCGGGCGACGTCGTGATTGCGGACGTCGTCGTGCGCTCGAACGGGTACTGGGGCGACTCCGCCGAGACGCACGCGGTCGCGAGCGACGAGGGCGCTGAGGGCAAGGCTGCCGAAGCTCGGGCGCTGCTGCTGGACGTGCTGGAAGAGGCGCGCACCATGCTCGTGCCCGGCGCGAGAGGCTCGAGCGTCTTCGAGCACGTGCACACGCGGATCGTCGAGGCGCTGCCGGGGGGCGAGCTCCCGCATCACGGCGGTCACGGGCTCGGCCTCGGGCCGTTCGAGGACCCGCACCTGATCCCGTCCGACGACACGCCGTTCGAGTCGTGGATGGTGATCGCCGTCGAGCCGGGCGTCTACTTCCCCGGGGCTGGAAACGTCGGCGGCAAAGCCGCCGACGTCCGGCCGGAAGACAGGGTCGCCTCCGGCGACCCTGGGCGCTACGGCGCCCGCGTGGAGAATGTGTTCGTCGTCACACCCGACGGCGGCGTCGAGCTCCGCCGGCTCCTCGCCGAAGCGCGATGACGGTCAGCGGGCTCCATCACACCTGCTACACCGTCTCGAGCCTCGACCGCTCGCTCGCCTTCTACCGCGACGCTCTCGGCTGCGAGGTGCTCGCGAAGCAGGAGAAAGAGGGCGGCTACCTTGCGGCGATCGTCGGCTACCCGGACGCGCACGTGCGCATGGCGCACCTCCGCGTACCGGGCAGCGACCACGTGATCGAGTTGTTCCAGTACCTCGCGCCCCAGGGTGACCACGCCGACGTCGAGCCCCGAAACGTCGGAGCGTCGCACCTCTGCTTCCTCGTCGACGACCTGCCCGGTTTCTACGAGCGCTTGCGGGAGCATGGTGTCGCGTCGTTCGTGAGCCCGCCGGTGGAGGTCGACACCGGCATCAACCGCGGCGGGTACGCGCTCTACGTCCGCGATCCCGACGGCATCATGGTCGAGCTGTTCCAGCCGCCCGCAGGGAGGACCTGACGCGAGTCCAGCTCTCGCACGCGGCGGTCACGATCGCATCCGTCTCGCCGAGGTACGCGTCGGGCGCGAGCACCTCTTCGAGCGGCGGCAGGACGGCCAGCACGTCGTGAGCGAGCGTCGTTCGCAGAGCCTGCGCGAGCGAGACACCTTCCGAGCGCGCGAGCGCCGACGCCTCGTAGACGGCGGCGTGCGCTTCGGCACGGCCGAGGACCTCGGCCACGGCCATCATCGCCGCCTCGGCCATGATCGTCCCGCCGTCGAGCTCGAGGTTCGCGCGCATGCGCTCCGGGAAGATGCGCAGGCCCTCGACGATCCGGGCCGTTCCCGCCACGGCGCCTGCTGCCGCGGCGAACACAGCCGGAACCGCGTCCCACTCGACCTGCCACTCGCCGGCCGAGCGCTCGTGCGTTCCCTGCAGGGCGGCGAGCAGCGCACCCGCATAATGCGCTGCGAGCAGGCTCATTCCGATCACCGCTTCGCTGCCGATCGGGTTCGCCTTCTGCGGCATCGTGGACGACGCGCCCCGATGATGGCCGCCCTCCTCCCGCAGCTCGCCGATCTCCGGACGCGAGAGCTCGACGACTTCTCGCGCGAGCCGGCCGCAGAGCCCGGCGAGCGTCGCGAGCGCGACGCCGGCTTCGGCGACGCCGTCGCGCGCCGTGTGCCACGGCACGTCGACTGCGCGGAGGCCCAGTCGTCGCGCGACGCCCTGCCGCACGTCGCGACTCCGCGGCCCGAGTGCGGCCGCCGTGCCGGCTGCGCCGTGGAGCTGCACGACCGCGAGACCCGCACGTGCGGACCGGAGCCGCTCGACGTGGCGCACGAGCTCCGAGAGCCAGACGGCCGCCTTGCCCCCGAACGCGATCGGCACGGCAGGCTGGGCGTGCGTCCGGCCCGGCATCACGGTTCGGCGATGCTCCTGCGCCAGGGTCGCAAGCCCGTCGCCGAGCGTTCGCACAACGCGCTCGATACGATCGAGCGCGCGGCCGCCGACGAGCGCGAGTCCGGTGTCCATGACGTCCTGCGTCGTCGCGCCGCGGTGGAGGTAGCGACCCGCCGTCGGGGACCGCTGAACGATCTGATCGAGGAGCGGCAGGATCGGATAGCCGACGACGAGCGTCTGCTCGCGCAGCGCGGGGCGATCGACGTGCTCGGGCACCGCGGCGGCCGCGATCTCGCGCGCGGCATCGGGCGGGATGACCCCGAGCTCGGCTTGCGCGTCGGCGAGCGCACGCTCGAACTCGAGCCACGCTGCGACGAGCGACTCCTCCGAGAAGAGCCGGATCACCTCCTGATCGCCGAAGACGTCGACCAGCGGCGAGAACATCGTCCGACGATACTCGGAGTCCGGAGCTAGCGTCGATGGCCTCGATCGAGTTCGACGGCGTCAGCAAGCGCTTCCCCAACGGCACGCTCGCGGTGGACGAGATGAACCTCACCGTCAGCGACGGCGAGTTCATGATCTTCGTCGGCCCGTCGGGTTGCGGCAAGACGACGGCGCTCCGGATGGTGGCCGGGCTCGAAGAGGTGACGTCGGGCTCGATCCGGATCGGCGATCGCGTCGTCAACGACATCGAGCCGCCCGACCGCGACATCGCGATGGTGTTCCAGAACTACGCCCTCTACCCGCACATGTCGGTCGAGGACAACATGAGCTTTCCGCTCCGCATGCAGCGCGTGTCGAGGGGCGACACGCGGGCTCGCGTCCGAGACGTGGCCGACCTGCTCGGGATCGGCGAGCTCCTTGCGCGCAAGCCGCGCGAGCTCTCGGGCGGACAGCGCCAGCGCGTGGCGATGGGGCGCGCGATCATCCGGCACCCGCAGGTGTTCCTCATGGACGAGCCGCTCTCGAACCTCGACGCGAAGCTGAGGGTGCAGATGCGAGGGGAGCTCGCGAAGCTCCATCGCCGGCTCGGCGTGTCGACGATCTACGTCACGCACGACCAGACCGAGGCGATGACTCTGGGGCAGCGCGTCGTCGTGCTGAACAAGGGCATCGTGCAGCAGGTCGACACTCCCCAGGGCCTCTACCAGCGTCCGCAGAACACGTTCGTCGCGAGCTTCATCGGCAGCCCGCCGATGAACTTCATCCGGGGCCGCCTCGACGCGGACGGCGTGGCGCTCGGGCCCCATCGTTTCGCGCTTCCCGACGAGGTGCGGGCCGCGCTGAGCGCTGCGCCCCAGGACGTACTGGTCGGCCTCCGGCCCGAGGAATTCGCCGACCCGCGCCTCTCCGGCCAGGACGGCCTCGCCGTTTTGCCGGCGGAGATCGAGGTGACCGAGCAGCTCGGGCCGGAGACGTACGCGTACTTCCGCGTCGCCGGGCTCGACGTCGTCGAGATCGGCGAGCGGTCGGTCGAGCTCGCGGGAGCCCTCTCGGCACGGCTGGATCCCCGCACGAGCGCCGAGCCGGGGCAGCGCGTCGGCCTGACGGTCAATCTCGCCCGGGTCCATCTCTTCGACCCCGAGAGCGGGCAGTCGGTCCTTGCACGCTGAGCGCGGATCCCGTCGGGGGCTACCGCGGCACGCGGTGTGCTTCGAGGTACTCCTCGTCGAGCTCCCAGCCGAGCCCCGGTGCGTCGCTCAGCTCGATCGAGCCATCCTCGAGTCTCGGCCGGTTGGCGACGAGGTTCCACCAGATCGGGTCGCGGTCGGGGTGGAAGCACTCGACGAAGGTTCCGTGCGGGATCGACGCGAGCAGATGCGCGGCGATCTGCGGTTCCTCGTGGTGCGCCATCTGCACGTCGAACGCGTGCGCGATGCCGGCCACGCGACGCCATTCCGTCGCACCGCCCGACCACGACGAGTCGAAGTTGCAGACGTCGACCGCTCCTTGCACGATCAGCTCGCCGCAGCCGGCCGCGGAGTACTCGCTTTGCCCCGCGCAGACGCGCACGCCGCCGGCGTAGCGGACGTCGCGCATCGCCCGCAGGTCGTTGTGCCAGCGGCAGGGCTCCTCGAGCCAGACGAGGTCGAGGTCCTCGACGAGGCGGGCGAAGCGAATCGCCTCCCGCGTCGTCCACGCCTGGTTCGCGTCGGCGGCGAGGATGAAACGATCACCGGCCGTCTCCCGCACAGTCCGCGCTCGCACGGCGTCTGCGTCGGGGTCGAGGCCGCCAACCTTCAGCTTCATGCCGCCGACGCCGAGCTCGAGCAGGTCGGTGACCTCTGTTGGCAGATCGATTCCCGTGCCGTAGTAGCCGCCGATGGCGATCATCGGCAGGCGCGAGCGATAGCCGCCCCAGAGACGCCACAGGGGCTGGCCGAGCGCCTTGCCGACCGCGTCCCACAGCGCGGCGTCGACGCAGGCGCACGCGACGAGCCCGAGTCGCCGGTCGCGGAGGATGTCGAACGTCGCCGGCCGCAGCCGCTCCCAGCAGCGTTCGGTCGCGTACGCGTCCTCGCCGAGCAGCTTCGGAGCGAGCTCGTCGGTGACGATGCGGTCGATCTCGAGCAGGCTCGAATCCTCGTCACCGGCGTACGCCTCACCGACGATGCCGTCGTCGGTCGTGATCCGGACGACGATCGTCGAGCGGTGCGTCATCTGGTAGTGGCTGCCGCGAAACGGTCGCACGAGCGGCACGCGAATCGGGATCGCCTCCACGGACGAGATGCGCATCGCGGCATTCCAACACAACGCAGGCGCACGTGATGAGGCTGCTCGACGAACGGCGTGCGCTCGTTACCGGCGGGGCGAACGGCATCGGCCGCGCGATCGTCGAGCGCTTCATCGCCGAGGGCGCGGCGGTCGCGACCGTCGATGTCGAGCCGGTCGACGACCTCGGCGCGAACGTCCTCGCGATCCAACGCGACCTTGCGGAGACGGACAACCTCGACGCGCTCGTGGACGAGGTAGAGGAAGGACTCGGACCGCTCGACGTCCTCGTCAACAACGCGGGCATCTTCGAGCCCGCAGCGGCGGTCGAGCTGAGCCTCGCGTCGTATCGCCGTGTGCTCGCCGTCAATCTCGACGCGCCGGTCTTCCTCGCAACGCGTGCGGCGCGCGGGATGATCGATCGCGGATACGGGCGCATCGTGAACATCACGTCGATCCACGGCCGCTTCGGAGAGGAGCTGGCGCTCTCGTACGACGCCGCCAAGGGCGGGCTCGAGCAGGCGACGCGCACGCTGGCGATCGAGCTCTCGCGCCACGGCGTGCTCGTCAACGCAGTCGCACCGGGATTCGTCGCGACGCGCATGTCGGTCGTCGACGGCGTCAACGAGCTGGACAGCGAGTGGTTCCACGACGTCTACGTGCGCTACGGCAAGCTGCCGATGCGCCGCTACGCACAGCCGTCCGAGATCGCAGCCCAGGTCGCGTGGCTCGCGAGCTCCGAGAACTCGTACGTGACCGGGCAGGTTCTGACGGTCGACGGCGGCGTGACGGTGACTTTCTGATGGAGCGGCGGTTGCGCGCGCTCGACGTGGCCCGGCGGGCGGGCGCGGAGGCGTTGCTGGCGTGCAAGCCGGCGACCGTGGCGTGGTTGACGGGCTTCGCCGCGGAGATCGACAGCGGCCCGAATCCGTTCAGCCTGCCGCCTCTTGCCCTGCTCGCAGGAGACGGGGCTCCGGTGTTGATCGTGAGCGACGACGACGCCGAAGGCGCGGCGGCCACAGGCTGCGACGTGCGCGCGTACCGGGGCTTCTCGGTCGAGCCGATCGACGCGGTCGGAGGAGCGTCCCGCGCGCTCGCCGAGGTTGTCGGTCGGCGTCGGGTCGGCGTCGAGGCGGGGGCGCTGCCCGTCGCGCTCGCCGCAGAGCTGGACTGGGTCGACGTCGGCTCGGAGCTCGCCCGTGCGCGCGCGATCAAGGACTCCGACGAGCTGCCGCTGATTCGTGCCGCGATCGAGCTCTGCGATGTCGGACAGCGAGAGGCGAGGCTGCGCGCGGAGCACGGACTGACGGAGCTCGAGCTTTGGGCGCGCGTGCGCGGCGCGATCGAGTCCGCCGCGGGGGCGCGCACGCCGATCCCTGGCCGACCTCGTCGCCGGCCCGCGCACTGCGGCAGCCGGCGGTGCGCCCGAGAACCGCACGATGGCCGAGGGCGAGCTCGTCCTCTGCGATCTCGTGCCGCGGCGGGCGGGGTACTGGGGCGACTCGTGCGCGACGTTCGCGCTCGGCGAGCCGTCGCCGGTCGCGGTCGCAAACCATCGGCGCGCATTCGATCGGCTGACGCGGGTGCTCGACGCGGTGCGACCGGGTGCGATCGCCGGTGACCTCGACGCGCTCGCGCGGGACGAGCTCGACTATCCACACCATTCCGGTCACGGTCTCGGCTGCGACTGGCACGAGGAGCCGCGAATCGTGCCGGGGTCGGAGACGGTGCTGGAGGCTGGGATGGTCGTCGCGTTCGAGCCGGGGTGCTACGAGCACGGCGAAGGCGTGCGCGTCGAGCAGGTTGTGCTGGTGACGGCGGACGGCTGCGAGATCCTCTCCGGCCACGGGCTCGAGCTGTGATCTCGGACGGACGACTTGTCGGAGGGCGAGCGAAAGGAGCATCGATGACTGGACGGCGACGGGCGAGTGGAGCGCTGCTCGTGGCGGGTGCCGTGGTGGCGCTTGCAGTTGGAGCGGCCACGGCTCGCGGATTGGCGCCCGCCGGCGGAGCGGCCGCGAAGGCGTTCCCGACGGGCCCCGTGAACCTGACGATGTGGTGGTGGGGCGAGCAGGAGGCCGCGGGCGCGAAGGCGTGGCTCGCGGAGACGGTCGCGCTGTACCACAAGAAGCACCCGAACGTGACGATCAAGACGGTTCTCCAGACGACGAACGGGCTCGTTCCTGCGTTCAAGGCGGCGGCCGCGGCGAAGAAAGGCCCGGACCTCCAGTATTTCTGGGGCGGCATCTGGTCGCTCGAAGACGCCTGGGCCGGGTCGACGAAGCCGGTGTCGGACTACATCCCCGCGGCCGAGCTGAAGCACTACATCAACACCGCCGAGGACACGTACGACGGCAAGGTGTGGACCGCGGGCTGGTACGTGCAGCCGTCCTTCCCGCTCCTCTACCGGAAGGATGTGCTTGCGAAGGCGGGCGTCGCTCCGCCCCGGACGTGGACGCAGTTGCTCGCAGCGTGCGACACGCTGAACGCTAAGGGCGTCACGCCGCTCGCCGGTGGGATCAGTGACGGGTGGTTCGGCGGCTGGCTCTACTCGATCATCGGCGCCCAGGGCGTGAACTCGGTGGGTGACGTGCTCGGGGCGGTCGCCGGGAAGCAGAAGTTCACCGACGCCAAGCACGCGGCGTGGTGGACGAGGCTCCAACAGCTGCGAGATCACAACTGCTGGAACAAGGACATCAACTCGGTACAGCTCTATCAGGGCCAGCAGAAGTGGTCGGACGGCAAGGCGGCGATGACGATCACCGCCGGCTCGGACGTCAAGAAGTTCGTCACGGAGGTAGGCGTGTCGAAGGTCGGCGTGATGGCGATGCCGAAGTGGGGGAGCGGTCCCTATGCGGGTCGGCTCGGCTCGACCTCGCAGACGGTCGGTATCACCGCATGGACGAAGTATCCCGAGGTCGATGCCGACTTCATCATGTTCATGCACACCCCGGAGCGGATGTCGGCCTGGTTCAAGAAGACGGGCGCCTTCCCGGCGGATGACCGGTTCAACACGAAGCTGATCACGCTGCCGCAGCAGAAGGTGCTGTTCAACCTCGTGAAGCACGGCGCCCCGTATCTCGAGAACTTCATCCCGACGGAGTTCGACTCGAAGGCGAACTTTGCGCAGGCGCAGCTCCTGCTCGCCGGCAAGATCGACGCGCAGAAGGCCGCGCAGGCGTCGGAGCAGATTGCGGCGAGGATCCGTCGCACGAACCGCGATCTCATCGCCAACTTCGCGACGTGGTCGAAGTCGTACAAGTAGGAAGCTCGCTCGAGGGGGCGCTCGCTTGAGCGCCCCCGGAGCCCTCCTCGCAAACTCGGTCGGCCCGCGCCGCCGTAGGCGACGTCTTCGCCTCGGCCGCGCCGAGCCGCTCGTCTGGATTGCGCCTGCATTCGCCGTCGTCGCGTTCGTCTTCGGGTACTCGATGGTCGAGCTTGCGCGACAGGCGCTCGAGCACAAGGGCCACTGGGTCGGCCTCGACAACTTCAGGCTGACGGTGACCGACCCGACGTTTCAGACGGCGCTCGAGCACAACGCACGGCTGCTGCTGGCGGTACCCCTCCTCGTGCTCATCGCCCTACTCCTGTCGGTGCTGCTGTTCGAGGCGCTGCGCGGCTGGCGCTTCCACCGGGTGACCGTGTTCCTTCCGTACGTTCTGCCGATCCCGGTCGTCGCAGTGATCTTCGGGCAGATGCTGCAGCTGGACGGCCTCGTCAACAAGGCGTTGCGTGGTGCCGGCCTCGGGTCGATCGCCTTCGACTGGCTCGGCCAGCCCAGCTGGGCGCTCTGGACGATGACCGGCGTGATCGTCTGGAAGGAGCTCGGGTTCGGCGTCATCCTCTTCCTCGCACGGCTGCTTTCGCTGCCGGCCGAGACATTCGAGGCTGCACGCGTCGACGGCGCCCGCTTCTTCCGGCTGCACCGCTACGTGACGGTGCCTCAGCTCGCGGGCGTGATCGCGTTCTACGTCGTAGTCGAGGCGATCACGATGGTCTCGTGGGTCTTCAACTACGTCTACGTGATCTCGAACGGCACCGGTGGACCGGGCGACGCCACCCAGGTGGCCGAGCTCTACATCTACCAGACGGCCTTCCAGTACTCCGCGCCCGACCTCGCCGCGGCCGCCGCCGTCATGCTGTTCGGAGCGACCCTCGTCCTCATCGTCGTCTTCTTCCGCGTGCAGCGCCGCGCCGGATTCATCGCCGCCGGTGACTAGGAGGGTCGGCCACCTGCCGAAGCACGCCGTCCTGGTACTGGCGTCGCTGATCGCACTGTTTCCGGTCTACGTGATGGTGACGGCCGCCTTCAAGACCCAGGGCGGCTTCCTCAACCATCCGTTCTCGCTGCTGGCGCACCCGACGTTGGCGGGCTTCCGGACGGCGCTGAACGACCAGTTTCCGCGTTGGCTGCTGAACAGCGCCATGGTCACGGGCGCGGCTGTGGCGGCGACGCTGACCCTCGCGGCGTTCGCCGCGTGGGGCTTCTCGCGCTGGAGCTTTCCCGGACGCGACGCGCTTCTCTCCCTGCTCGTCTCGCTGATGGTCGTGCCGCCGGTCGTGCTGCTCGTCCCGCTCTTCGTGTTCGGCGCGAAGCTCGGCTGGATCTCCACCTTCCGGCTCGTGATCCTGATCTACGTCGGACTGATGCTGCCCTTCTCGGTGTACATGCTCACGAGCTTCTTCCGGACGATCCCACCGAGCATGATCGAGGCCGCGACGGTCGACGGGGCGTCCTCCTTCACCGTCTTCCGGCTCATCGTGTTGCCGCTGTCGGGCGCGCCGCTCGCGACACTCGCGGTGATCAATCTCCTCTGGGTCTGGAACGAGCTGCTGATCGCGCTCGTCTTTCTTCAGGACGACTCGAAGAAGACGCTCATGGTCGGCATCACCGGCTTCGAGAGCCGCTACAACCTCGACGTGCCCGCGATCATGGCCGGCCTGACGCTGGCGACCCTCCCGATCGTGACCGTGTACCTCTTCGGCCAGCGCTTCTTCGTCCGCGGGCTCGTCGCGGGAGCCGCGAAGGAGTAGGAGGGCGTGATCAGTCGATCACGAAGCCGCCGTTCACGTCGACTACTTCGCCGGTCATGAAGCTCGCGTGGTCGGAGCAGAGAAAGGCGACGACATCTGCGACTTCCTGTGTCGTGCCGTAGCGGCCGAGCGGCACGAGCTCGCGGAGGTCCGGAATGCCCTTGATCATGTCGGTGTCGATCAGCGCAGGGGCAACGGCGTTGCTCCGGATGCCATGCCGCGCATATTCCTTGGCGATCGACTTCGACAGCGTCATCAGGCCCGCCTTCGACGCGGAGTACGCCGCGGCGGCGACTCCGCCGCCCGTCTTCCCGGCGCTGGACCCGACTGCGACGATGGAGCCGGAGCGAGCGTCGACCATCGCGGGCAGCGCACGTCGTGCGCAAAGGAAAGCTCCGGTCAAGTTGACCTCGAGCTGACGACGCCACACCTCGACGGTGACCTCGGGGAACGGTTGTGCGACCAAAATCCCCGCGTTCAGGACGAGCAGCTCGACCGCGCCCAACTCGCGCTCGATCTTGCCGAACGCCTGGTCGACCGAGTGCTCGTCGGAAACGTCGAGAGCGACGCCGAGCATGTCGGGGAAGGCGGGTGGTTGGAGGTCTCCAGCCACCGTCCTCGCGCCCAGGTCTCGCAGTGTCTCAGCTACGCAACGACCGATGCCGCGTCCTGCTCCGGTGACGAGCGCGACGCGGCCTTCGAGCCCGTTCAGGCGCAAGCCTGCATCGTCCGCGTCGGCACTCCCTCACGCTACCGGTTTCCGCAAATTGGTTCGTTGCCCAGGCCTCGCTAGTCGAGCCGGAATATCTCTTCGAGTGCCGGCGGACCTCCGTCGGGAACTCGCCTCTCCAGCAGCTCCGCCATCGCGTCCTGCCAGCGCGTCGAGACTTCCTGCTGCGCGAGGTAGTGCTGGGCAGCGGCGAGATCGTCGGCTTCGAAGTAGCCGAACATCTGGTTGCCGTCGCGGAAGATCGTGTAGTTCCGGATCCCCGCAGCGCGGAGGGCGTCGAGCATCTCGGGCCAGACTTCACGGTGGGCGCGGCCGTACTCCTCGACCTTGTCGGAACGAACTCGCAGGACGAACGCGGCGCGTTGTGTCATGGCGACTCCTCGACGACGAGAGGCATCGTCACAGCTGCTCGTAGGCGCTCTCGACAGAGGCGGTGCCGCGCTCGCGCGCGAGGTCGGCGCCGTAGCTACCGTCTCGAAACGCCGTGACGGGATCCTCGGCCACGCCGAGCCCGGCTCGAAGCTGTCCGAGCAGCGGGCGCACGTCCGTCTCGAACGCCTGGAGCAGGATCCGGTAGCCGCCGAGGACGTCTCCTGCAAGCTGGGCTTCCGCGAGCCGCTTCTCGTCGACGAGGAGCGCCTTCGCGTACGCCGACTGGATGTTCATGACCGACTGGATCATCGCGTCGATCTTTCCCTCGACGTTGTGCGACTGGTCGATCATGAACGCCACGTTCTCGGCTCCGCCGGCGGCGATCTCGCGCATGATCCGGAACAGCTCGAACGGGTCGATCGAGCCGACGATCAGGTCGTCGTCTGCGTACTTGCGGTTGTTGAAGTGGAAGCCGCCCAGTAGCCCTTCGCCGAGAAGCACAGCGACGATCTGTTCGACGTTCGTCCCCTGCGGATGGTGGCCGGTGTCGACGAGCACCTGCGCCTGCGGGCCCAGGCGCCGGCAGAGCATCGCGGCCGTTCCCCAGTCAGGGAGGTCGGTGCTGTAGAAGCCCGGCTCGAAGAACTTGTACTCGACGAGCAAGCGCATGCCGGCAGGGAGCAGGCGGTAGAGCTCTTCCAGTCCTGCCGCGAGCCGCGCGTGCCTTCCGCGCAGGTCGTCCTGGCCTGGATAGTTCGTTCCGTCGGCCAGCCAGAGGCTGATGATCGTGGAGCCGACCTGTTGCGCGATCTCGATGCACTCGCGGCAGTGCTCGAGCGCCTGCGCGCGCACACGTTCGTCCGGGTGGCACAGGCTCCCGAGCCGGTACGCGTCGTCGCCGAAGAGATTCGGGTTGATCGCCCCGATCCGGATCCCTCGGCCGGTCGCGTAGTCGCGGAGCGCGGACCAGTCGTCGACGCGGTCCCACGGGATGTGCAGCGCGACCGAGGGGCAGCAACCGGTCAAGCGGTGGACGAGTGCGGCGTCGTCGATCCGCTCCCAGACGGTGCGGGCGGCGCCGGGCCAGGGAAAGACGTGGAAGCGCGTACCCGAGTTTCCATAGCCCCAGGACGGGGTCTCGATCTCGAGCGCGGCGAGCCGCTCGAGCGCTGCGGTCTCGGTCATGCCCCGAGTGTGACGCATCCGCCACCTCATCTTCAAATCGACTTTCGTTCTACCCTGTTTCGAAAGTCATTCGAAGGTATTGACTTGTGGTTTGCCCGGGCGTATGTTCGCCGTCATCAAGCGAATGAACGATCTTCGCAACCTCTCCCAGTCTGAGCGCATGGAGCAGGTCCTCCGCTTGCTCGAGACGCGCGATTACGTTCAGGTTGCGGAACTTTCGCAATCCTTCGCGGTTTCGGAGGTGACCGTGAGGAGCGACCTCACCGAGCTCGCGCGCCAGGGTCTGGTAGCGCGCATCCGCGGCGGCGTCAGGGCGCTTCAGCACGGACAGTCGGAGGTCGGCTTCGATCTGCGCCTGCGCCTCGAGGTCGACCGAAAGCGCGCGATCGCGCGCGCGGCAGCGGCGATGGTGGACGAAGGCGAGGCGGTCGCACTCGATGCGAGCACCACGGCGTACTACCTCGCACTCGAGCTGCGTTCGAAGCGCGAGCTCGTCGTCGTCACGAACGGGCTGCTCGTCGCGACTGCACTCGCGGACGCTCCGGGCATCACCGTTCTCGTGACGGGTGGGATGCTGCGGTTGTCGGCGATGTCGGTGGTCGGCGACTTCGGCGCAGACGTTCTCCGGACGACGAGGATCAACAAGGGATTTCTCGGTGCGCGCGGCCTCAGCCTGTCGCGCGGCCTGATGGACTTGAACCCGGACGAGGTGCGCATCAAGCAGGAGATGGCTGACGCCTGCGAGCAGGTGTACGGCATCTTCGACGGCACCAAGTGGCACCGAAGCGCACTGCTCGCCTTCGTTTCGGTCGAGGAGCTGGCGGGAATCATCACGGACTCGAGCGCGCCGACCGTCGAGGTCGAGGCATGGCGCGCAGCGGGAGTCAACGTCATATCCGTCGATCCCGGTCCGCGGGAACCTCCTCCGCTCCGGCCGCGCGATCTCCGGCGGGCCGTGCAAAACGACGAGGCGGACGGCTGATGGCGACGCTCGCCGCCGTCGATCTCGGCGCCCAGAGTGGGCGTGTCGCTGTCGGGCGGTTCGACGGCGAGCGTCTGAGCGTCACCGAGGTTCACCGGTTCCCGAACGTGGCGGTACGCACGCGAGGGACGCTCAACTGGGACATCCTCCGCGTCTATCGGGACGTGCTCGACGGTCTCGGGGCGGCCGCGCGCGAAGCCGGTCATGTCGACTCGGTCGCCGTCGACTCCTGGGGCGTCGACTTCGCTCTGATCGACTCGAAGGGGCGGCTTGTGCAGAACCCAGTTCACTACCGCGACGCTCGTCATGGCATCCGAGTCAGATCCGGCGCTCGACGCCGCCGAGACGATGCTGCTCATTCCCGACCTCTTGCATTACTGGCTCTGCGGCGCGTCCACCTCCGAGTTCACGAACGCGACGACGACGCAGTGCTTCGACCCACACACCGGCGGCTGGGCTGCCGACCTGCTCGAGCGCCTCGACGTGCCGACGCGGCTGCTGCCGGAGGTCGTCCGGCCCGGATCCCGGCTCGCTCCGCTGAGCCATGGGGTGGCGGAGGACACGAGGCTTCGAGACGCCGAGGTCATCGCGGCGGCCACCCACGACACCGGCTCTGCCGTGGCCGGCGTGCCCTTCCGGCAACCCGACTCGGTCTTCATCAGCGCGGGCACGTGGTCGCTCGTCGGTCTCGAGGTCCAGGCGCCTGTCATCACCGACGCAGCGTTCGCGGCGAATCTCACCAACGAGGGCGGCGTCGGCGGCACCTTCCGCCTCCTTCGCAACGTCACCGGGCTATGGCTCATCCACGAGTGCCGCCGCGTGTGGGCGCAGCAGGGGCGGGAGCACTCGTTCGACCAGCTGGTCGCGCTTGCGAAGGACGCGCCGGCGCTGCAGTCGTTCATCGATCCCAATGACGCCGCCTTCGACGGCCCCGGCGACATGCCGGCCCGGGTGCGGGCGTTCTGCGCGCACAGTGGACAGACCGAGCCGGTCGATCCCGGCGCCGTCGTGCGCTGCATCATCGAGAGTCTCGCGCTGAAGCACGCGCAGACCATCGACGTGCTCGCCTCCGTCACAGGCGTCTCGCCGCGTGAGATCCACGTGGTCGGCGGCGGCGCACGCAATGAGCTGCTTTGCCGCTGGACGGCCGATGCGACCGGCCTGCCCGTACTTGCCGGCCCCGAGGAGGCAACGCTCCTCGGAAACATGCTCGTGCAGGCAATGGCGCTCGGCGAGATCTCGTCCCTCGCCGAGGGGCGAGCGGTCATCGGCGCCTCTGTGGTGCCGATCGCCTACGAGCCCCAGGAGACGTCGAGGTGGCAGGAGGCGAGGGAACGCTTCACCGAGGCCGTCGCCCTTCCGACGCTCGAGGTCCGAATGTGAGCGAGCTCATGGGGGCACTGCACGGAATCCCTGCACCGGAGGACCGGTGGGACCGCGCGGCGGCGGGCGGCAGTCTGCTGGAGACGCTCGTCTACCGGTCGAACCTGCTCGGAGCCGACCGCGCGCTCGCGAACCAGGGCGGTGGCAACACCTCCTCGAAGGGGACGATGGTCGACCACGCCGGCCGTGAGCAGCGAGTGCTCTGGGTCAAGGGCTCGGGCACCGACCTCGCGTCCATCACCGCGGCGGGATTCCCGGCGCTGCGCCTCGACGAGGTCGTGCCCCTGCGCGAACGGGAGTCCATGGACGACGCCACGATGGTCGAGTACCTCCTCCGCTGCGGGCTCGCTCCGAACCAGCCGCGGCCGTCGATCGAGACGCTTCTGCACGCGTTCATCCCGGCGTTGCACGTCGACCACACGCACCCCGATGCGGTCATCGCGCTGACCTCGTCACCGGAAGGCCGCGGCCTCGCTGAAGAGGCGTTCGGCGGCGAGGCGGTCTGGCTCGACTACCAGCGGCCCGGCTTCGACATGTCGAAACGGATTGCGGAACTGCTCGAGGCGAACCCGTCCGCGCGGGCGGTGCTGCTCGAGAAGCACGGGCTCGTCACGTGGGGCGAGACGCCCGAGCAGAGCTACCGCGGCACGATCGAGTTCGTGACGCGTGCGGCGCGGGCACTCGACGCCGCCGCAAACGGCCGGTTCGGCCTGGGCGGCAGCAAGTTCGCGGAGCTCGGGGAGTGCGATGCGGAAACCCTCCTCGCACGGACCCTCCCTGTGCTCCGCGGCGCGCTCCTCGCCGACGCCGACGGCGTCGTGCTCGAGGTCGATCGCAGTCCGGAGGCGGTGGCATTCGCGTCCTCCGTGCGTGCGCCCGAGGTGAGCCAGGTCGGAGCACCCTGCCCCGACCATCTGATCAACACGAAGCACAAGCCGCTCGTCGCACAGTTCGACCCGGATTCGGACGACGCGGCCGCGCTTGCGGACGCGTTCAGACGCGGCGTCGAGGAATTCGCGGCGTGGTACCGCGAGTATTACGAGCGGAACGTCGACCAGGAGACCCGCCAGTTCCCGATCGACCCGGCCGGGCCGCGCGTCGTGCTCGTCCCCGGCGTCGGCATCGTCACGGCGGGCCCGGACGCGGGCAGGGCGCGCTTCGCCCGCGATCTCTATCACCGTGCGATCGCCGTGCAGGACGCAGCCGATGCAACGGGCGGCTTCCGGTCACTGACCGAGAGCGAGGCGTTTGCGATCGAGTACTGGCCCCTCGAGCGGTACAAGCTGGCGCAGGCGCCGCCGCGCGGTGAGCTCGCCGGCCGCGTGGCGCTCATAACCGGCGGTGCAAGCGGGATCGGCCGCGCCACCGCGCGCATGCTTGCTGCCCGCGGTGCGCACGTCGTCGTCGCCGATCGGAACGTAGAGGGCGTCGAGGAGGTGGCGGAGGAGCTGAAAGCCGCATATGGCCTTCGCCGCGCTCTCGCCGTGTCCGTCGACGTCACGAGCGAGGAGGCAGTCGTCGAGATGACCCGGCGGGCGGTGCTCGAGTACGGCGGCCTCGACTTCCTCGTCGCCTCGGCCGGTCTCGCCACGAGCGCGCCCATCACCGAGACCACGCTTGCGGACTGGGAGCAGAACTACGCGGTGCTGGCGCGCGGCTACTTCCTCGCCGCACGCGAGACGTTCCGGGTGCTGCTCGACCAGGGACGCGGCGGGTCCGTCGTCTTCGTCGCGTCGAAGAACGCCCTCGTCGCGGGAGCGAACGCCGCCGCCTACTCCTCCGCAAAGGCCGCCTCGCTCCACCTCGCCCGCTGCTTGGCCGAGGAAGGCGGACCGCACGGGATTCGCGTCAACACCGTCAACCCCGACGCCGTGATCCAGGGCTCGAGCATCTGGTCGTCCGACTGGAAGGCCGAGCGCGCGAGCACGTACGGCGTCACCGAGGACGAACTGCAGACCTTCTACCAGGGTCGAACGAAGCTCGGCGTGGCCGTGCTCCCCGAAGACGTCGCCGAGGCGATCGCGTTCTTCGTCGGCCCGCGCTCGGCCAAATCGACCGGAAACATCATCAACGTCGACGGCGGCGTCACCGCCGCGTACCCCCGGTAGTGCGAAGGAGGCGCACCATCCGCCGGTTCATTCGTCATACCCCCATGCGAAAGGAACGATCGATGCACAAGCGCAGATGGGCGGTCGTCGTCGCCGCGATGCTCGTGGCGGGCGTGGCCGTGACGGCCGCGCTGGCGGCCCAGAGCCGCCCGACGAAGGGCAAGACGTTCTACTTCATCCCGAAGGACACGCTCAACCCATACGAGGTCATCGCCGATCGGGGCGGCAAGCTCGCCCTCACCGAGCTCGGCGACACGCAGGTCGTCTCCTCGGGCACGGAGGACACCGCTGCGGCGCAGCAGCCGGCGATCCAGGCTGCGATCCAGGCGCATGCGGCCGGTATCGTCATCGCCGGTAACGATCCGCAGGCCGTATGCCCGGCGCTCCAGCAAGCTCAGGCGCAGGGCACGAAGGTCGTCGCCTTCGACTCGGACGTGAACTGCAGGTCGCTGTTCATCAACCAGGCGGACACGGAGACGATCGGCCGGAGCCAGATCCAGCTGCTGGCCAAGCTGATGGGCTACAAGGGCCAGTTCGCGATTCTCTCCGCGGCCTCGACGGCGACGAATCAGAACGCGTGGATCAAGTACATGAAGCTCGAGCTGAAGAAGCCGGTCTACAAGAACATGAAGCTCGTGAAGATCTACTACGGCAACGACAACCCGGCTCAGTCGCGGCAGGCGACGGTGAGCATGCTGCAGGCGTACCCGAACCTGAAGGGGATCGAGTCGCCCACGACGGTCGGGATCTCGTCGGCCGCGCAGTACCTCTCTACCTCGAAGTACAAGAAGAAGGTCGTGCTCACGGGCCTCGGCCTGCCGAGCCAGATGAAGAAGTACGTCCACAACGGCACCGTCACGAAGTTCGCGCTCTGGAACCCCGAGAACCTCGGGTACCTCGCGGGCTACGCGGTCTCGGCACTCTCCGAAGGCACCATCACGGGCAAGGTCGGCGAGACGTTCAAGGCCGGCAAGCTCGGCACCTACAAGATCATCAACGGCCCGGACAAGCGTCCGCAGGTGATCCTCGGACCGCCGTTCGTCTTCGACATCAAGAACGTCGACAAGTTCAACTTCTAGGAGCCAGCGAGATGATGGGGGCGCCGCGTCACGCGGCGCCCCCATCGAACAGGCGATCGCCTTGACCACAACGCAGCCTGAACCAGTGCTCGCTCTCGAGCACGCCGAGAAGAGCTTCGGCGCCGTGCACGCGCTCGAGGACGGGGACATCGCGCTCTTTGCCGGCGAGGTGCACGGGCTCGTCGGTGAGAACGGGGCCGGCAAGTCGACGCTCGTCAAGATCCTCGCCGGCGTCCACCGTCCCGACGCCGGCCGGCTCGTCCTCGACGGTGAGGAGGCGATCTTCGACAACGCGAAGCAGTCGCAGGCCGCCGGGATTGCGATCATCTTTCAGGAGCCGACGCTTTTCCCCGACCTGAGCGTCGCGGAGAACATCTTCGTCGGGATGCAGCCGCTCAAGCGCTTCCGCCGCATCGACGGCAGGCGAATGCGTCGCGAGGCGGCCGCGGTGTTCGAGCAGCTCGGAGTCCGGCTCGATCCCGACCGGCTGGCCCGCGGCCTCTCGATCGCCGACCAGCAGCTCGTCGAGATCGCGAAGGCACTGACGACCAACGCGCGCGTGATCGTCATGGACGAGCCGACCGCCGCCCTGGCGACGACGGAGGTCGAGCGTCTGTTCAGCATCGTCGAGACGTTGCGGGCGCGCGGTAACTCAGTCCTCTTCGTCTCGCATCGGCTCGGAGAGATCTTCGCGATCTGTCAGCGCGTCACGGTGATGCGCGACGGCCGCCATGTTCTGACGAAGCCAATCGACGAGCTCACGATTCAGTCCGTCATCCGAGCGATGGTCGGCCGTGACATGGACGCCCTTTTCCCGAAGGTGCCCGCCGAGTCGGGCCGGGTCGTCCTGAAGGTCGATCGGCTGACGCGGGAGGGCGTGTTCACCGACGTCTCGTTCGAGGTGCGGAGCGGCGAGATCGTCGCCCTCGCGGGCCTCGTCGGCGCCGGCAGGACGGAGGTCGCCCGCGCGATCTTCGGGATCGATCGTTGGGACGCAGGGTCGGTTCAGATCGACGGCAAGTCTCTGCCGCCCGGATCGCCGACGAGAGCGATGGCAGCCGGCATCGGTCTCGTTCCCGAAGACAGGCGCCAGCAGGGGCTCGTGATGGACTTCTCGATCGAGCGCAACATCGTGCTGGCGTCGCTCGACAGCGTCCGGCGTGCCGGGCTCATCCCGCGCGGCGCCGAGCGGAGGTTCGCGAAGGACTGGGCGGTCCGGCTGCAGCTGAAGTACGGGAAGTTGACGAACCCCGTCTGGATGCTGTCGGGCGGCAATCAGCAGAAAGCCGTCCTGGCGAAGTGGCTCGCGCGCAGGCCGACGCTCTTGATCGTCGACGAGCCGACCCGAGGCATCGACGTCGGCACCAAGGCCGAGGTGCACCGCCTGCTCTCCGAGCTCGCGGCGCGGGGCGTCGCGGTGCTGATGATCTCGTCCGAGCTCCCGGAGGTGCTCGGCATGGCCGACCGTGTTGTCGTGCTCTTCGAGGGTCGGGTCATGCGCGAGTTCGCGCAGGCCGAGGCGGACGAGGACGCGATCATGCGGGCGGCAACCGGCACGGTCGAGGAAGCCGCGTGACGACGCTCGCCGAAGAGCAGAAGGTTGCCCAGCCGCGCGCGAGCTCGCACCATGTGGCGGAGCTGCTGTTCCGCTTCCGCGAGCTCGGCATCGTCCTCGCACTCGTGATCGTCGTGGGCGCGACCACGATCGACAACCACCTCTTCCTCAGCGCCACGAGCGTCCAGCAGCTGCTCTCGGGCGCCGCGATCGTCGCCCTGCTCGCGATCGGCGAGACCATCGTCGTCGTCACGCGAAACGTCGACCTCTCGATCGGCTCCGTCCTGGGCATCTCCGCATACGCGGTCGGCGTGCTCTACCGGGATCATCCACATGTCCCGCTTCTGGTCGTCTTCCTGCTGGCCCTCGGGATCGGGGCAGCGTGCGGGGTGGTGAACGGTTTGATCGTCACCGTCGCCCGCGTGCCGAGCCTCGTCGTCACGCTCGGAACGCTCTACATCATCCGTGGGATCGACGGCGCGTGGGCCGGCGGCAACCAGGTCAACGCCTCCATGCTGCCCGAGAGCTTCAACAAGATCGGCTACGGCACTGTGGCGGGGATCCCGTACCTGGGCATCATCGCCATCGTCGCGGTCGCGATTGCGACGTACGCGATGCGCACGTTCCGCACGGCGCGCGACTTCTACGCGATCGGGTCGGATCCGGCCGCGGCGCGCCTCGCCGGCATCCCCGTCGG
>WNGA01002985.1_pt1 | contig 25567 bp, 31 predicted proteins | sample 5400061 | NCBI WGS metagenome assembly WNGA01 (sample SAMN13153366, study PRJNA577476) | soil metagenome | isolation source: 100 cm soil or saprolite under grassland replicate 2 | place: USA:California | collected 2016-06-15 | reverse complement strand
TTGCCGCTGATGCGGCCGGCGATGGTCAGCGTGTTGTTGATCAACTTCATCCGTGGCATCGAAGCATTCGAGGTGCCGGCGCTGATCGGCGTGCCGGCCAAAATCTCGGTGTTCACGACCAAAATTTTTCTCGCGATTCATCAGTTTCCTTCCGACTTTGGACTCGCCGGCGCGTATGCGGTAACGTTGCTCGCGATCAGCACGATCGGCGTGCTTATCTATGGTCGGATTACACGCAAAGAAGATCGCTACGCGACCGTTACCGGCAAAGGATATCGGCCGCGGGTGATCGACTTGGGCAACTGGAAATATGTCACTCTCGGGATTTCGTTTTTGATTTTCTTTCTCGCCGTGATCTTACCGGTTTTTGTCCTCCTCTGGTCCTCGTTCATACCTTATTATGGCGTGCCGTCACGTGAGCTTGCGGCGAAAATGACGCTGGCGAATTACCAATACATCATTAACTATCCCTTGGCGTGGACCGCATTCAAAAATAGCTTCTATCTATCGGTGGGTTCAGCCACGCTGGTTATGCTGCTCACATCGGTCATCGCCTGGATCACTGTAAAGACCAAGCTGCCCGGGCGCGAATTTCTCGACACCGTCACTTTTATACCGATCGCCATGCCGGGAATCGTTCTCGGTGTAAGTCTAATCTGGGTTTACCTGACGCTGCCGATTCCCATATACGGCACAATCTGGGTTTTGCTTCTCGCCTACATAACCAAGTTTATGCCTTATGGCATTCGTGCAGCCTCCGCGTCGATGATTCAGATCAACAAAGAATTGGAAGAGGCGTCTTTGACCGCCGGCGGTACTTGGTTTCAAACCTTTAGAAAGGTCGTTTTGCCGCTGCTGATGCCCGGCTTTACTGCCGGCTGGATCTACATAAGCATCATCGCATTGCGCGAGCTTTCCACGTCCATCCTGCTTTATTCCTACAACAGCACGGTTTTGTCGATCATGGCGTTTGATCTGTGGGAGGGTGGACAGTATACGTATGTCTGCGCCCTTGGCGTGTTGATGGTATTGCTACTTGTCGCCATGGCATTCACCGCGCGAAAACTTGGCGCGAAAGTCGGTATCGCGGAATAACCATTCGATTCAAAGTCTTGACCCGCTGTCGGCGCTCCGTCGTTGGCGGTGGCTTCGCGAGGAGGATAAATGGCAGAGAAAAGAGACATGGTCCAAATCGAAGCGCTGGAGAAATACTTCGGCGAGGACAACGAGCGCGTCCACGTCCTAAAGGGCGTGTCGCTGAATGTTCCGGAGGGCTCCCTTTATACCTTCTTGGGCCCGAGCGGGTGCGGCAAGACGACCACGCTTCGATGTGTCGCAGGGTTGGAGCGACCCGATGGCGGACGAATCAGCATCGGCGGCCAGACGGTGTACGCCTCCGGCGAGCGTGTTTACGTGCCGACCAACAAGCGGCCGATCGGCATGGTATTTCAGTCCTACGCGATCTGGCCGCACATGACTGTGGCGGAAAACGTCGCCTATCCCCTCACCATCCACCGCCGTCCGAAAGATGAAATCAAACGCAAAGTCAGCGACGTTTTGAAAATCGTCGGCCTGGATGGATTGGAAGATCGCCCGGCGCCAAAACTATCCGGCGGCCAGCAGCAGCGCGTCGCCTTTGCCCGCGCCCTGATCAATGAGCCGAAGGTCATGCTCCTCGACGAGCCGTTGAGCAACCTGGACGCCAAGCTCCGCGTGCAGATGCGATCGGAAATCAAGTCGCTCCAACGTAGAACCAATATCACGACAATATTTGTGACTCACGATCAGGCGGAAGCTTTAGCCATTTCCGACCAGATCGCGGTCATGCATGGTGGCGTGCTGATCGAAGTGGGTTCGCCGCATCAGCTTTACTCCCGTCCAACCCGCCGCTTCACCGCGACCTTTTTGGGTCTAACCAACTTGATCGACGGCAAAATCGTCGAGCTCACCGGCGATGCGCAACCGGGAAAAATCCAAACCAAAAGAGGCCTGCTATCTTTCATCCCGGCGCCGGGACTTAAGAAAGACCAAGCGGCAGTAGTATCGATCCGGCCGGAAAACATTCCGCTGCACAAGGTCAAGCCGCAGAGTTCGGAAAACGTTGTCGAGGGCACCATCAAGGAAGCGATATTCATGGGCGACGCTTATCAATGTAAAGTTGCCGTCGGCGACGATCTTCTCGCTGTGCATACCCATCCGTTCAACGCCGTGAGTCCGGGAGATAAAGTTTTTCTCCATCTCGACCCTAGTAGTTGCAACGGTTTGCCGGCGGATGACAAGCAAGGTATTGATGAATCCATGTTGGGGGACTAGAATGCCCTCAAGCTGATTTTTGAAAGGAGATTAACTGATGACAGCGTTAGAAGCTCGAAAGCTTGCCGAAGAAGACATGAAGGCCGGCATAACCCCCAAGTATAATGACCTTCGTGACTGGCTCGAAATCGTCGACAGTTTCGGCGAATTGAAAAAGGTCGACGGCGTCGATTGGAACCTCGAGATGGGCACGCTTGCCGAGATCTTTGCTCGTGAATCCAAGAGCGGTGTAACCCCCGCAGTTTTGTTCGACAATGTCCCTGGCTATCCAAAAGGATATCGTACTCTGTTTGCCCAGAACGCTTCCTTCAAGCGGATGGCATTGAATTTGGGCTTGGACATGAACCTTTCCAATCTCGATTTGGTCCGTGCATTTCGCCAAAAACTCGTGACCCACGAGCCGATCAAACACAAGGTCGTCAGCAAGGGGCCGATCCTCGAGAATGTCGATTCCGGCGACAAGGTGGACCTTCTCAAGTTCCCTGTGCCGTTTATGCATGAGCTTGACGGCGGACGGTTCATCGGCACGGCCTGTTTGGTGATCACACGCGATCCTGACGAGGGCTGGGTCAACTTCGGCGCTTACCGCGGTATGGTTCACGACAAAGGCAGCATGGGACTTTATATCTCCCCCGGCAAGCATGGCGGCATTCAGCGCAATAAATACTTCGAGCGCGGCAAACCATGCCCGGTGATCGTTTGCGTCGGTCAAGATCCGGTCTTGTTCATGGTTTCCGGTAACGAGATCGACTACGGCGTATCCGAGTTCGATTATGCCGGCGGACTCAAAGGCGCGCCCGTCGAAGTTATCGAAGGGAAGTCTACTGGTTTACCTTTCCCCGCCAACGCGGAAATCGTCATCGAAGGCTGGATGGATCCGACTGACCGAAAGACCGAAGGTCCGTTCGGTGAGTGGACCGGTTACTATGCCAGCTCCAGCCGTCCTGAGCCGGTGATCCGCGTCGAAAATGTTTATTACAGAAACGATCCGATTCTTTGCTGTGCGCGTCCCGGCCGTCCGCCTTCGGATTATTCCATCGCGAAGTGTATGGTGAAAGCGTCGCTGATCTGGGAACAGGTCGAAAAAGCCGGTGTTCCTGATGTGAGAGGCGTGTGGTGTCACGAGGCCGGTGGCGGCCGCTTGCTCAACATCATTTCGATCAAGCAGCGCTATCCGGGCCATGCCCGCCAGGCGATGCTCACCGCATCGCAAGTCCACGCCGGCGCCTATCTTGGTCGCTACGTCATCGTCGTCGACGAAGATATCGATCCGACCAACACCTTCGACGTACTCTGGGCGTTGGCTAGCCGCTCCGATCCGGTGGAGTCGATCGAAATTCTGCGCCGCTGCTGGAGCGGCCCGCTCGACCCGCGCATCCAACCGGGTAAGAAAGGTTTCAACTCCCGCGCCGTGATCGACGCCTGCAGGCCTTTCGAATGGATGAAAGATTTTCCGCCGGTGGCCGAGTCTTCCCCTGAGTTGAAAGAGAAGATCTATAAAAAGTGGAAGAAGGTTATCGAAGGTTAAGCAAAACTGCGATTGTGATTGGACAAAGGGCGACCGCTCATCACGGTCGCCCTTTTTTATTTGAGCAGGGTGGTTTGGTCCCACGATGGCAACTCATAACTTGTCATTCCCGACACGCTGACATATGGTCCGGCCATGCGTTACGGGCTTTTCTATTTGCCGTCGTCGCTTCCCGCAACGCGAGCGGAAGGAGCGGGGCGATTTCGCACCATCGTTGACCAGATTTCGTACGGCGAACGGATCGGGTTCGACTCCATATGGCTCGCCGAACATCATTTTCATTCGTTTGCAGGATTTTTTTCCTCTCCACCGGTCATCGGCGCTGCGATTGCGCAAAGAACAACCAAGATGCGCATAGGAACGGCCGTGCTCTTGCTGCCCTATCACAATCCACTTCGTGTTGCGGAGGATTATGCGACACTCGATTGCTTGAGTAACGGCAGAGTCGAATTCGGCATCGGCCACGGCTTCGTCAAATGGGAAGCGCTGACGTTCGGAATACCGCTTGATGATTTGCGCGAGCGGTTTAAAGAAAATCTCGAAGTGGTCCTCAAGGCATGGAAAGAGCCCACGTTGAATCACAAAGGGCGCTTGTATGAATACAACGGTGTGCGAGTTTATCCGCGCCCGGTACAGGAACCCTATCCCACAGTGTGGATGGCGGCGACGACCTCTGTGGAGTCTTTCGAGCTATCGGGACGGTATGGTTTTCACATGATGCTCATCCCTTTCCTGAATGAGGTCGAAGAACTTCGTCTCAAGATGGAAGCTTTTTTCAAAGCGCGGCGGGCAGCGGGACATGACCCATCGACGGCGCGCGTGCTGGGCGTGTATCATGCCTACGTGGGCAAAAGTTCCGCGGAAGCGCGCGCGGCCGCGGCCCAGGGACTTGTCGAGTACAGCTCGGCGGCAAGCCAAGCGCATAGCTTGACGCCGGGGATGGCTGATCCCGAGTCCTACCGCAGTCACGAACGGCACCGCGCGCAGATGAAGCGACTTACCTTCGAGGACTTGGTCGAACAAAACCGAGTGCTCGCCGGCAGCCCGGAGGAAGTGCGCGAAAGGGTGGAATACTTGCGCGAGCGCCTTTACTTAACGGACTTGGCCGGCAATTTCGCCTTGGGCGGTTTGACCGATGACCAAACTCGTGCCTCGATGCGCCGTTTCATGGAGTCGGTGGCGCCGAAGATTCGTTGAAAGTGTCCCCATCAAGCACTTTGCCGCGTCAAAATTCGAAATCCGAAGCTCGAAATCCGAAGCAAAGGGGAAACGGTCAAAGTCAGAATTCAAAAACTCGAAATTGGAAACGATTTGGTTTGGGATTTTCTTCCAGTTTGAACATTTGGATTTGTTTCGAATTTCGGAATTCGAATTTCGAGCTTGGTTTTATTCCCCCCATTGCGTGAGACATCAAGATCGGAACGTCGCTTTGACAGGTCATTCATTCGGAACTATAAAACGACTTAAGACATGTGGAGGTCAGCCATGGGAAAATTGAGACATATCGCGTTCATTTCACAGGAACCAAAAAAGCTCAGCGATTTCTATCAGAAGTATTTCGGCTTCGAAGAATGCAAAGTATTCCCAAGCGGCTCGCGCATGGTGATCGATCCGCTTTTCAATTTAGCTTTCCTACAGCGCGCGGCTGTGGAGGTGGCGCAGGCCGGAACGCACCGGGCCGATGGCAGCGAGAAGGAGTTAACCATCGGCATCCATCACTACGGTTTTATGGTGGATAATCTGGACCAGGCGGTGGCGAAGCTGCCGGGGAATTTGACCCGTGGCACAACCCCGCAGGTTTCCGCCGGTGTCGGAGGCCCCGAAGGCGCACGACCAGCCGAGGTCAGATTCCTCGATCCCTGGGGAAACAATGTCGATCTTTCGTCCCGCGGTTTTCTCGGCAGAGAAGAAAAGAAACTTCCCGGTGTGCGCTTGTTAGCCGTGCAGATTCCAGATTTGGCCGCGGCCTGTGAATTTTATCAACAGCAGTTCGATCTCAAGATTGCAGGCTGGAGTGATGATGGCACGATTCGGCTCAGCGACGGTACGGTGACGCTGCTACTCACCAAGTCTCAAATACGGCCGAAGAGCGGAGTGCAGTATTTCGGCATTCAAGTTAGCGATCTCTCTGCGATCAAAAAACGGCTGCAGACTGGCGGCGTCGCGCTTTCCGAAAACGCCAATGGTCAATTGCAGTTAAATGATCCGGAAGGAAATCAGGTTGTCGTTTCAGAGAATGGGTGGATGAACTGACTCGGGTCACGACCCAAGCTCAGCCGCGAGCGGAGCTTGCGACAGGAATCGGCGCGCGCGCCTGCGCCGCGCCTCGGCTGCAGCCTCGTTCGCCAGCAACCTCGCGAACCAACCGCTTCATCGGTCGCTTCACGTGACGAGCCCGTTGGCTCGGCCCCAGCGGCGCAGCTCGTCGGCCTGGAGCGACACGGCCTTCTCCAGCGCCCGGGCGAAGAGCTGGGCGGCCTCGTCGTGCTCCCCGAGATCGAGGCTCGCGGCCGCCGCCCACCAGAGCAACCCTTGTCGAGCGAGTTCGTCCCGCGCACCCCGGAGATCGGCCACGCGCGACAGCCACGGCAGCGCATGTCGTTCCAGCGCCTCGCGCAATTCCTGCGTCGTCCGCTCGTTCGTCTGGGGCGCCCGCCGGTCGGCCCGGCGGTCCAGTCACGAGAAAATCGTCCCGAAGAGCCGGCCCGCCTCCGGGTCCGGCACCGCAACGCCGGCGGCGCGGACCTCCCACCAGTGTCGGCCCGGCGGCAGTGGGCGGGTGCGCACGTGGCAGTCGTGCTCCGCGGGGTCGTCGAGGGGTGGGAAGAGCGCCAGGCGTGCGGCGAGCGCCGGGAAGTACACGCCGGCGGTAAGCGTAAACCGGCCGTCGGCGCCGACGTTCGAGCGCGACGCCTGCACGTGCACCACCTGGACGGCATCCTTGAGGCGCCGGCGCCAGGTGCGGCCGGTCCTCCGGTAGCCCGCAGCCTTAAGCGGAGCGGCGAGCGCGTCTACGGCGACGCGGTCGATGACTTTGCCGATCTCGCTCATTCCAAATCACGTCGTGGCTGCGAACTCTCAAGATGAGCTACCGAGGCACGCGCGCCAGCGCGGGACTCGGTTAGCTCCATCGGATGGTTAGCCCGCGGCCCATCCGAGGTGCGAAGACGCTGGCCACCGCCAATAAAAGGATCGCGTCGCGGGTTCACACGACGTGAATGCGATGTGATCCTTTCGAATGTCACTTGCGTTTGAGTCCATCGCGCCAGGCAATCGTTTCGAGTTCGACCCGGACAGCGTCCTCGACGGGAATCACGGGTCGTGCCTCGAATACAAAAGCAGGCCAGGTCGAGCATACCTTGTGAACGGTCGTCGGGTCATCGCAGTCCACCAACATATGCCCACCCCACTCGCCCACGCGCACCACGAACAACTCGATCTTGAAATTAGCGGGTGCCTTCCATTGAGTGAAAACCTCCAGGATCCGCTTCTGGGCATTCTCGTACTCCGTCGGCGATCCTTGCGGACGTTCGAACCAGCTGATCATGTACTTCATCGGTATTCTCCTTTATTGAGTTGATGTCATCGGAACGGCAGTCGTTTGAACGGGCTAACTATTGAGTGAGTCGGTCAGTTTTTGCCGACCGACAGGTTCATAATTGTGAGCGATCCTATGAACATTTTTGTGACTTAACAACGAAAATCCGTCCCCGGCAAACACTGCACGTGTCAGCCTTTGCTGGTTACAGTCGGTCCGAATCAATCCCTAGTCGATCCAGCGGACTGTGAACTCCTTTACCGCCACGGTTCAAGACATGAGTATAGATCATCGTGGTGGTCACATCTCGGTGCCCGAGCAACTCTTGAACGGTTCGGATATCGTAGCCGTCTTCCAATAGGTGAGTGGCGAATGAGAGTGGCGCAGTGGCGCAATGTATGGCAGCTTGCCGGTTTGGAAATTCCGGCTCCGAGTCGTGCCTCTTTGAATGCTCTTTACAAGACGGATTCATGCAAATGGTGTCTGCGCTTCTCTCCCGTCGACAAGCGGCGTTGGCAGGTCAGTGGACCTCCGTGTTCATTACGTTCTCGAGTCAATTTGAGAGGTTTAAATGCTGATCAACGCAGCCCCAACTCCTTCTGCACTTCCCTTAGAATGGTGAAATCGGCGATCTCGCTTAGTGGAATCTCTCGGGTAATCTTCACATCTTTCTTCGCCTGGTCGATTAGCAAGTTCAGGCCGTCGGCAGGGATGCCGCCGTCGTGGCTGATCACTTTCACGGTCGCGTCATAGGAAGCGTAAGCGTGTTCCGATTTGGCTTTTGCCCATGCCATCAAGACTTTCACGGCTTCTTCTCTATTTTCACGGATGAAGCGGCTGGCCTTGATCAACGCTCTGATCGGTTTTTTTACTTGATCGCGATTTTGTTCGATGGACTTAATATTCACGCCGACGCCCGACAGCGGATAGTTCACGTATTCATAAGCTCGCGCAAGAATATTGTAGCCGAGCTTTTTCCCCTCGAAATCCAACGGCGGAGAGGTTACCACGGCGTCGGCGAGTTTCTGTTGAAGCCCCGCAAAGCGTCCTGAATCAGATCCCAAAGGCACGAATTGGACTTCCTTCTCTGGATCGATGCCATTGCGCGCGAGGATTAATCTCGCCAGCACATGGGTCGCGTCGCCGAAGCCGGCGAGTCCGACTTTTTTGCCGCTGAGCTCTTTAACGGATTTGATTTCCGGTCGCGCCAGTAGCACATGCGGCGAGCTCGACAGCAGGCCGGCAACCAAACGCACCGGCAAGCCGCGAATGGCGGCCCTTATGACCGTGCCGGTGAGCATCGTGTAATCGATATCGCCATTGGTGAGGGCGGCGATGGACGGCGCCGCGCCCATGACCACGATGTCCGCATCGAGGCCTTCGTCCTTGAAGAATCCTTTATAATGGGCGACTCCGGCCGAGAGGAAGATCATGTTATAGCCGCCGGAAACGGAGATTCTGATCTTCTCGGCGGCTTGCGTTGCCGGCAAGGACATGAAGAGAAGAAGCAGATACGCGAGAATGCTAAGAATTCTTGTGCCGACGGGATGCGTTGGCGTTCGGAATAGCATTCTCATGAGCGACTCTCGTCATAGCTGCCTCCACGACAAGGTGTCAATAGCAGGAAAAACCGTAAAGGCTCGGAGTTGGCAAGTGAAAGAGCTTGCCACGCGTTAAAAGCGTGGCGGGTCTTAATCCATTTATTGGGAAACTGGCTTCTTGACAGGACCGGTCTAGGTCTGTTGAGTGAGTGTGGTTACGATATCGGCGTACCACGCGCAGTTGAGGTTTAACCGCTCGTCTTGCTGCGCATCGCGGTTGGTGGTGTCCATGCGAGTGGCATGGACTCCGAGCAGCATCCACGGCAGGTGGCCACGGCCGGATTCCGCCGATGTCATTCGCGCCACAACCGGCGCGCCGCTGGTGCCGCGGTGGAGATGCGCGTCGGTCAAAAAATATCCCTGACCCTGAAACCGGATTCCAAACGCCGAGGCGATGACCGCCTGCCTGACGACCGGCAGATGGTGGACGGTGTCGTGAAAGCCCAGCGGAAAGCCAATGATCAGCACCCGCGTCCCCACTTCGATCTGATCGAGCTCTTGCACCAGGTGCGTCGGCGTAAACGCGTGCAGCGAGATTGTCTGCGGCAGGCATGAGTGTTCCAGCTCCACGGCGACGACATCGATCGTCCCGCCCGCGTCGGTCCCTTCGCGCCAGAGTGGCTTGTCCTGGCGATAAAGCGGGACCATATATTGCGTAGTGACCGCGACATTTTCGGGATCAACGTGCAGCTCGATTTCCAATCGGTCCGGCCGATGACTCGTTGCCTCGTCCAGAACCACATGGCGGCTGGTCACGAGAAACAAGCGGTCATCCCGCTCGAAAAAGAAGCCAGTCGCGTTGGTCAAGAGCGTCTGTTCTCGCAACGTCGAAACCCGGGTTACGGCCAACAGCAACGATTCAATCAAAATCGGTTCTCACTAAAAATTTGCGTGCCAGAGCAACATCCCTGGTTGTTCCACTTAGTTGTATCTAACAGTGTACCGGGTCTATTTTAAGAACTAAACCATCTGATGCCCGAAATGGGCGCTGGAGTTCATAAAAAATTTCTGATAATTGCCCAGGAGTTGAAGAGTGCCGCGTTATTCGGAAAGCGCGGAGACTACGAAAGGAGAATCAGGCAATGCCCAGACCGAGAATCATCGAATGGCCAGACAAAGCCAAAATTTGCGTTACCTTCATCATTCCGTGGGAAGTATGGCCGGAGAATTTTGCCACGAGGGAGTCATTGCAGCGCCAAGGCACGCACACGATCCCTCCAGCCAATGCAGTATTCAAGAAGAACCTGGCGGCAGTGACTGAAAGAGAATACGGCGACCGCATCGGCATCTGGCGCATCATGGATATGTTCAGCCGGCACGGTCTCAAGGTCACTTTTCTGATGAACGGTCTCAAGGTCGAGCAGTTTTCCGAGGAATGCAAGGAGTTTAAAGCGCAGGGACATGAATTCTCCTCGGAAAGCTACGAGCACGAGTATTCGTTCATGTACACGCGGGAGCAAGAGCGGGACTCGATTCAAAAAACCGTCGCCGCCTTTGAAAAAGTTTTGGGGGAAAAGCCGACCGGATACCTTTCGCCGGGGCACGCCTCGACGCCGCATACATTAGAGTTGGTCGCTGAAGCGGGCTTTGTCTGGTGGGCCGATCCGTTGAATTCCGACAATCCCTACACCGTCGAGTCGAAGGGACGAAAAGTCGTTGTCGTGCCGTATAATGTGCCGGGCTGCAACGACTACTCCACTTACGGTGCCGGCCGCACACCGCGAGATTTGCTGCAGATCATGAAGGATCAATTCGATTATCTCTATTGGGAAGGCGAGCAGGGCGCACCGAAGTTTTTTGCTTTTAATTTGCACCCCTTCGTTTCTGGCGTTCCGTTCCGAACCAAAATCGTCGAAGAATTTATTCGTCACGTCAAGGGGTTTTCCAAAGTTTGGTTTGCACGGCGTATCGAGATCGCCAACTGGTGCTTGGAGAAAGGATATTAGGAGCGAATCGGTAGACGGTGCCGGCTGAGCGGCTCAAAAGCCAACCATCTTGAATTGAATCAGTCCGGTGAGATTGGGCTGCGCGTTGTTCGACGAGATCGGGCGAAGCTCATTTTTGTATTCAACCTGAAAGGACAAACTGTTCGCCGAGGGAAGACTTGGCGACTTTCCAATTTAATGCGGCCGCAGTGTTTACGGATGAACCTTCCTTGAGCGGATCTTCGCTCATGCCTCTCGCGTAGCTTGCGCGTCCGGTCAATTGTAGGTCTCGAAACGGCGAGCAGGCCAGGGCAAATCCGGTGGACGGCGTATCAGTCTTTAATCCAGTGGCTTTGTCCCACTCCTCAGTAAAATTCAAAGCGGGCTCAATCGTCAAAAAGCCCGTTGGGCGATAGGCGATCGAGAGCGTATTTGTCAAGGCGATGGTTTGCTGGCTCAAGTCTTGTTCTTGTCCAATTAACGAATAGCTCGAAGACAGTACCGCGCTCCAGCTCGGCTTGTTCAGCTGGAAAGAAGTGGCGGCCGTTCGTGTGAGGGTAAGATCGTTCGTATCGTCATTTTTTTCCCAGGACTCACCGACTGTTCCCTCGCATCCGAAAAAGGCCGAAATCATACTCTCCCCAAATCTGGCTTTCGTCGCGAGCGTGGTCGACCTTAGTTCCTATCATGGAGACGAATCCACTGCCCAAGGACCGGTAAAGGAAACCATAGCCAGCCTTGCCCCAATTTCCCCGGAGCGCCAATCGCGACATCGTGGGTCGCTGATCGGGCACCGTCGATAACCCCAGCGTGCTATAGGCCAGCTCACCCTCGCCAACTAGTTTGCCTCCGAATCCTGAAGACGCGGCGAGAAGATCGAGATAGTTCCCCCATTTGCCAGTGCCGACGCTCGTTTCGTTTGTAAGAGCGCGGCCGTCTTGCTGCTTTTCCAGGAATAAAGCTTTCAGCTCGACTAATTTGGGGCCGAGATCCAAGGAGAAAGTTCTCTTCGTCGTCAGATCGACGTCGTTCCGAATCCTATCAAACTCAGTGTACGAAGTAGGAAAGAAGCTCAGTGAGATGGGGTTGTCTGTCGACAAAGGGTCCGGCCAACCCGTTTGCGCCAATGCCATTCGATGCCAAAGACACACAACGAGGATCAACGTTTGCGTGAATCTACTCATAGCTTTTGGCCTGCGACGCTTGCAGGGATGGGAGGCGGGTCGCCGGAGAGACAGATTCTTTAAATCTAACCGTCCACTGGGCGAGCAATCAACGATGGTCCCACATGCCGAAATCGAATACGTACACTTGCTCGAGACGTACCTACCGAACTAGCAAAAGTCGCAAAGCCAATGTTACTGTTAGTCCGTTTCAATGTTCAATTTTTTTTAGCTGATGAAGGTTAAATTTTCATAAAGATTGTAGCGCATTTTTCTTAGCGCGGTTCGGCTGAAACCAGCTGCAGGACGTCGAAGGCCACGCTCAACGGTTTGTGATCGGATTAATGCCGTGCCAACCAGGTATTCAGTGGGAGTGTATCGAGGCACAAACGGATGGACGACGAGAACTCGCACAGGCGGAACTAACCGAGGCTGCCATAGTGCTCATGATAAAAAACCCAAAGCAGCCCAGCGCGCATAGACGGATTCGGATTTCGAGAATGGAATAAAAAACGGAAGTGAGAATTATTTCAGCCAAACGGAAACAGCGATGTCCGATTCACTCTTCGGTCCGTTTGATGCTGTATCCGATTGCTAGGGTTTCTTGTATCCGACTGCGACTAGGCCGATACCCGCGACCAGCGCCAGCCCGCCCAATAACGGGGGCAAAGGAATTGATTTTTCTCGTTCAGCTGTAGCTTGTATTGGCCCGATGTCGATAATCTTTTCCTTGGTTTTGTACGTGATTTGCTCGTAGGAAAGAGCGACGATACCGAATAGGATCAAGACAATTCCGATCAGCAGTATCGGTTTCATAATACCCCCTGGATTCTTGCTCACAGCACCTTACGGCGATCGAGGATATCGATGAGCAAAACAATCAGAGCCAGAAGCAAGAGAAGGTGAATCAGGCCCCCCAAAGTGTACGCGGTAATGACTCCAATCAGCCATAGCAGAAGAACAATCACGAGGATGATGGTCATCATAGGGAAGATTATCTTCGTGGAAACGAATGAGCGATTCCCGCAATGAGTCCGCTGGCGAAACTGAGCCACTAGAGAGGCGTCGAGAATTTTTCTTCCAGGCCGGCATGCGCGCCGCATTTGCATTCCAAGATGCGGCGCGCATGCTACCATCGGCGAGGGATCGGAGATGCGTATTGATCGCGAGCCGATCCCTGTTGATCATATTATCTGGATCCTTGGATTTGTAAATTGTTCTTGACTTCTCTTACTCCGCTGACCTGCATAGCAAGTTGCTCGGCACGGGCTTTTTGCTCGCGCGATTGGACGATGCCATTGAGGTATACCACTCTGTTGGTGGTATCAACGTCAACTCGCGTTAAGTTAGTGGCTTTGTCGGCAACCAGCTTAGCTTTCACCGAACTAGTAATTGTTCGGTCATCGACATATTGACCGGCGGATTGACCGGTCATTGACGTACAGCCCACCATCGACACGGCCGTCGAGGCAGTCAATAAAACAACGAATGAAAAAGTACTGAATTTCATCTTTTTATTCCTCCTGTTTTTTTCTGCTTTAGGCCCGAATGATCTTTAAACAAATCACGTGCCACGACCGATCTTGGCGATAGCACCGTGCTTCTAAGCACTTACAGGGAGATGAAAATTTGATCAAAAAAGTCTGTCTGACTTTCGCGACAAAAGCAGGATGAAAAAGACTGGTCAACAGCGGGCGGACATGAGTTCAACCTGTAACCGCAACAGACCGGCGCCGATATTTTTTGTGATCCCCGGATCGATTAATCGGACACGCGCCGCAGGGAAAATGTAGTCGCGTTTTTGGCTTGGCGACGGTTTAGACGAATCAAGCGGAGACACTTAGGAGAGCTGTAACTCGCGCAAGCCTAGACCGACGAGCCTGCACCGATTGCTGCATTCCTTCTGCTCAACGACGCGCGTCACGCGACCGCTTAACTCGATAAGGAATCACGATGTCCCAGTTGGCTCGTTTGAGGAGTATTTCAGACAATTTGTCGGAAATATACTGCTCGATTTTCATAGCGGGCGAACCTCGGCATCGATCAAGAAGATATTAATAATATAGGGAAACCACCGAGTATCGAGGCATGGCACAGCCGTTGCTCACTGATTTCACCAAGACGGGAAGCGGTGCGACTGCAGATACTCTGGGGCAGCGCTAGCTAAGGGGATAGCAAGAAAAAATGACGAGGAGGGTAGCGGAACATGAGCGCGGAGAAACGTGTTAACACGACGTTGGGAGAGCTGATAGTTGCGGTTACCGACCAGGTCGCACCGCTAACGGCTAATCGCGTTACGACCAACGCGCTGGTGTCGTATATCTTGCAAGATTTGTTTTTGAAGCGGCGGGTGCGGCTGAGTAAGCGATCGGCTCTGAGACGAATTGGCTGAACGCGAGGTAAATCCGGTAGCATCACGAATGAGAAGAATCTTAAATCAGCAGGGTAAGGTCGGCTGGATTCTTTTATGGGCTCTCGGCGTGCCGATACCCGTATTGTTCATTCTGTTTTTGATTCGTGGTTGTACGTAAAGGAAACCTCTGATGGGAGGGATCCGACCAGCATCGCGGTTTGGCCACTTCTCAAGATGGATGGCCCGCGCTGTGGGGCAACCGGTCGCCTTCGGCGGCGCATGTGCGCTGATTATTTTATGGTTGCTGAGCGGACCGATTTTTGGATTTAGCGATACGTGGCAACTGATCATCAATACGGGCACAACGATCGTCACATTTCTAATGGTGTTTTTGATTCAAAATACCCAAAACCGAGATGCCGAAGCGATGCATATAAAGCTCGACGAGCTGATTCGTGCCGTTGATACTGCCCAGAACGCTCTTTTGAATCTGGAGGAACTGGAAGAAAAGGATCTGGATCGCATACGGGCGGAATATCTGAACTTAGCGGAGCAGTCGCGCAATAAATTAAGAGCGGCAGGCTTAAATGAAGCAGGGCCCGATACGACTACTGATTCCAGCAGAATATCTCGGCATCGCGGAGTGAATTAAGTGGCTCACCGCGGCTTCAGATGGGCGTGTTTGGACTGCAAGACGATATCGGAATGAGGAGGCCGAAACGATGCAAGTCTACATCGGGCTGCAACCTATAGCATCGCTGATAGCAGGAATACTGATCTTAATGATTCCCAGGCTGCTGAATTACATCGTGGCCATCTATCTGATCGTAATAGGAATTTTGGGACTGGTAAAACTGTAGCGAGGTCTTGTTTTCAGGAATCATAACTTACTGGCAGCAACAAAAATGTTTTCCGCGAAAAGGAGGATAACCAAATGTTAAATTGGGCGATAACTTTTCTTGTGATAGCGCTCATTGCCGGGATTCTAGGACTTAGCGGAATCGCCGGCGCTGCGACGCAAATCGCATGGATATTGTTCGTAGTGTTTTTGGTTCTGTTTCTTGTTGGTTTGGTAATGGGAAGACGACCGCCAGTTTAGGTTGGCGGAATGCCGTGAGACGTTGCTGCGCTCGCGTCATTCGGCCAGCCGAGTGAAATAAGTCTCGATCTCTTCGCCTTCGTCGACGGAGACGTGGCGTTGGCCGGGGATCGAGACTTTTTCATTTAAAGTACGTTGACCTGCAGTTTGCTCAATAAAACTTCGATTAGTTCGACAGACTGTAAGACTCGGAAGGAATGGCATGTCATCAACCTCATTGCATGAACCCGCTGAACAATTGACCGCGCGGACGATTGATGTTCATCGCGCGGTTATCTCACTGATTGAAGAGCTGGAGGCGGTAGATTGGTACAATCAGCGAGCCGAAGCCTGTAAAGATCCACAACTAAAAGCAGTCCTAAAACACAATAGGGATGAAGAAATCGAGCATGCGAGCATGACGCTTGAATGGATACGCCGCAACGTCCCGAAGTTCGACGAAGCATTGAAATTGTTTCTGTTCACGAGCGGGGAAATAACCGAGATCGAGGAAGATACAAACGAAGGAAAAAAAGAAGAAATAGCCAGGCCGGAGCGAAGCAGCCTCCGGCTCACGATTGGCGACATGAAAGCGAGTTGAGGATGGGGGAAGAGAGCGCATCTGGAGTCATCACTTCAGAATTGATGAAGCGGATCGAGGAAGCTGCGATTTCGGCGGCTCGGGAGATCCTGAGCGGCCGGCGAATCATCGATGTTGAAGGCCCTTATGGTGTCAGCCTAACCACCGTCGAGGTAGGAAATGATGATCGATGCCGCGAGCCGGGACCTGACGAAGCCAGTGCGGTGGTCAGTCGCGCGCTTTCAGTTCCGATGATTTATCGCCGCTTTGCCATTTCAAAGCGGCGCATCGCAGCATTTCAAGAAACGGGACAGCCACTCAATTTAAAGGTTGCCGAAGATGCAGCCCAAGCAGTCGCTGCCCGCGAGGAAGAGTTTATTTATCAGGGCCAATCGGATTTTCATTTGGGCGGCTTATTGACAGTCGAGGGTCGGCAGAATGTAAACGCCGGCGATTGGGACAACGTCGATGAAGTGCTTGGGGACGTCATCACTGCGGTGAACGCTTTGGACGGTAAAGGTTACCGCGGCCCCTATGGACTCGCTCTGGCGCCGGAGCTGTACAACAGCTTGTTCCGGCGTTATGCCGGTTCCGATCTTCTTCAAATCGAACATCTCAAGCGCCTTTGCACGCGGGGTATCGTCAAAGCCGCGATCGAAGGATGCGTTTTAGTAGCTCGCGACGTGGGATCCATCGTCCTTGGCCAAGACTTGCAAGTGAGCCATCTCACTTCGGACGCCGCACATGAACACTTCGCCGTCAGCGAATCGTTGGTTTTGAAGATCGAAGCGCCAGACGCGATTTGCACGATTACGAGTGAATCCAAGCGATCGTCCAGACGGCAGGTCAAAGAGTAACCCGCAACTCCTTTACCCATCGATAGGAGGGGGCGATGATCGATATCAAGAAAGCGTTGAATGATCCGACTGCGATTTTTTCAAAACCCCAGGAGGTTGTCGAGACAAATGATTTGTCACGGGAGCAAAAAATCGAAATCCTCAAGCGCTGGGAATATGACGCGAGAGAGCTCCAAGTTGCCGACGAGGAGGGCATGGCGCCAGCAGATCCCCAACCCGTCATTCTGGATTCAGTCTTGAATGCGCTGCGCTCATTGGGCGTGCCCGCAGACATCGAAGGTTCTGCTCCGACGAAACAAGGTGGAAGATGAGCCCCGAGGGATTGTTTTTTGCTCGGTTCCGAATACCTGAGCGTCACGGCGACGAACGGCAGCGAATTACACGCCGGGGAATTTTGTCGGGTAAGAGAGTAATGGTAATTCCCTCAGTTGTAGGAGGTCATCCTGCAGACCAATGCCTCTAAAGATATCAAAAGTTTGTAACTTGCCGATACATCGTACCTTATGCCGTTGGCACTCTATGTGCGCTTATGTTGGACCAGGACCGAACGCCTTGCGATCACGTAGAGCTGAGGGAGGTACGTTGTTATGGACGAGGAACAATTTAAAGGGAGCTGGCAACAGTTCAAAGGCGAGGTTAAGAACAAATGGGGTCGGTTGACGGATAAGGATCTTCTGGAAGCGGAGGGCGACTACGCTAAGTTTCTTGGTATCGTACAAAAAAAATACGGTGATCGAAACCCGGAAGTAAATCGTTGGGCAGAGGAATGGTATGAACGCCACGCTTCGCTTTTCACCAAGGAGGCGGAATCTCGATCCAAGAATCGAACGTAGACGCCACATACGCACGATCCACAGTTATGCAGGCGTGAAATCCTGTGAATTGAATGAAATTTGACAATCGAAAGATTCGCTATGCGGTCGTGGGATTGGGCCACATAGCCCAAGTCGCGGTGCTCTAGTTGGACTTTTTATGGCGCGCCCCCGTCGGAAATTCCGCCGCACAAAGACGACCGCCCGCAGTGTTAAGTCTAAGCCCAAGACTTCTGGTGCTTGCCGGACTCACAACAAGAAAGCGGTTTCATAAATCACGTAATTCACCGGTGGTCGAGCTCGGCAAAGAGAGGTAGCTGACGAAACTTCAGAATTGGTTGTGTCGCGACTGATATTTAGAAATATCGAGAGGAATGATATGAAAGCAGTCACTGGTATTTTCGCTTCATTCGAACAGGCGAGACAAAGCGCCGAAGAACTCACTGCGGCCGGAATTCCAGACGATCGCATCAATTTTTTAACTCCCGGGGCGTCCGCGGCGAAGATCGATTCTATTCCGTCCACCGGCGGCGAACAGCCGGGCATGGGAAAAGCCGTTGGTGGAGTGGTGGGTGCTGCCACTGGGACAGCCGCCGGCGCGCCCTTGGGAATGTCGCTCGCGAGCGCAATCCTGCCGGGAGTTGGGCCGGCCATCGCCATCGGACTTGCGGCGTCGGCGCTACTGGGTATCGGTGGAGCGATTGGTGGCGCCGCCGTAGGCGGAAGTTTGGAAAACGCGCTAACGGAAGGGTTGCCCAAGGACGAGATATTCGTCTACGAAGACGCGCTCAAGCAAGGACGAACGGTGTTGTTCATATTTGCTGATGATAGCGAACAAGCCGATACCGCTCGGACGATCTTCGAACGCAATGGCGCCGAAAGCGTGGATGCGGCCCGCGAACAGTGGTGGGTCGGCATGCGCGACGCCGAGCAGGAGCATTATACTCGAGAGGGTCAAGATTTTTTTCAGGACGAGAACGAATACCGGCTCGGCTTCGAAGCGGCGCTGCACTTGTCAACGCGCGGAAGTTCGTATGATGAGGCATCGGCGTATCTCCGGTCGCGCCACCCGGAGATTTACCGCAAGGACTCCTTTCGGCGCGGATACGAGCGAGGACAGCGTCATTACCGGAGCTTGGCAGATCATTCCAGATAACCCGTCAATTCTTCAGGCAGGAACGGATCGCGTTGTCGGAAAAGTTGCGCGAGCTTGTCTAGTCCGGCACCGCATCGAGTATCATGGGATTAATCAAATTGGCCAAACCGCGTGATTGGTGAAGTTGTCATCGAGCAGGCAAATATAAATAGTACGGATCCAAAAACAAAAAAGACATCGCGCATCGTGGTTATCGGCGGTGGATTCGGTGGCCTGGCCGCCGCCCAAGCTTTAAAGAATGCCCCGGTCGAAATCACGCTGATCGATCGGCGCAATTTTCATCTATTCCAACCGCTTCTCTACCAGGTGGCGACGGGTTGGCTTTCTCCCGCGAACATCGCCTCGACGCTACGGGCAACGCTTCGACGGCAGAAGAATGCTCGCGTTCTTTTGGCCGAAGTAATCGATATTGACATCGAAGGGCGTCGGGTACTGCTCACCGATGGAGTGGTCGACTACGACACGCTCATTGTCGCAACCGGCTCCCGTCACTACTATTTTGGCAATGACGACTGGGGAAAAATCGCCCCCGGACTCAAGACCGTCGAGGACGCGACGGAAATTCGACGGCGTATCTTCATTGCATTCGAGGCCGCCGAACGAGAAAGCGATCCGCAAACGCTCGAGGCGTTGTTGACCTTTGTTATAGTCGGCGGCGGACCTACCGGTGTCGAGCTGGCCGGCGCATTGGGCGAGATCGCGAATGACACTCTCAGACATGACTTTCGCAATATCGATCCATCCAAGGCGCGAATCTTATTGATCGAGGGGAGCGATCGCATTCTTCCATCATATCCAGCAGAACTGTCCGAACGAGCAACCGCCTTCCTGGCCAAACTGGGAGTTAAAGCCGATGTGAACGCGGTTGTTACGGAACTCCATCCCGGCTCGGTTACGGTCAAGCGCGGAGAGAGCCTCGAGCGCATTCCGTGCCGGACGGTGATCTGGGCTGCCGGTGTGCAGGCGTCATTCCTGGGCCAAGTGCTTGCTAAAGCGACCGGAGTCAAATTGGATGGGGCTGGACGAATTGTGGTTGAGCCTGATCTCACCCTTGCGGGCTATCCGGAGATCTTCGTAATCGGCGATCTAGCCAACTATTCCCATCAAACCGGCAAGCCTCTTCCCGGTGTCGCACCGGTCGCGATGCAGCAAGGTCAATACGTCGGGCGAATTCTTCAGAACCGAATCACAGGAAAAAGCGTCGCTCCATTTCATTACCGCGATCGCGGCAGCATGGCGATCATCGGACGAGCATCAGCGGTTGCGCATGTCGGCAGGTTTCAGTTTACCGGATTCATTGCGTGGCTCATGTGGCTGTTCGTTCATCTCGTACAGTTGGTCGAATTCGAGAACAAAATTCTCGTTTTGGTTCAATGGGGCTGGTATTACTTCAGCCGTAATCGCGCGGCACGACTGATCACGGGCGACGAGCTTCCAGTTTTAGCGCCGCAACAACAGGATCGCGCCGAAGAATCATCGCACGACCTGAGGCGCAGAGCTAAAAGCGCAAGAGACTGACTGAAGGCATTTTCAAACTCTAATCAGTCGAGTAATTCATTAGAGTCCGAAAAACTTAGTCCGGAGTGATAGTGGGATTGCCGCTCTGGCTGAGTAAGTCCATAGAGGGAGAACTCTTTTACCTCTTCATTGTGAGGAAATTTCCTTCTCGGATCGGACACGACGCCGCTCAATAGTTTGAAGGGCTTGGAATTAGGGCGCATATTTCTGCTGGCCTGTGTTTTGCGGTATTTAGTAAACGGAGATCGATTATGTCGAAACGCGAATATGTATACAGCGGGCCGCGACATGAGCACGCCAATTCTGATTTTTCGGCCACCACCGAGCAGGCAGTCGAGAAATTGGTTGCGGAAATCGGCAGTGTAATCCGCACGGCCGATCCGGAAAGGCGCGGTGAATTAAAGGAACTCGCAGAAACTCTTGTGCACGAAGAAATGTCGACGATCGCGGCGCAGGCAGAGCCAGCCAAAGACTATTTTGCCCAACGTAGCGTCAATCCGTTGGCTGGGGGAATTCTGTTGACGCTTCTGGGCGCTGGTTTCACTTTGATCATCGCACCAGTCGGCGTCGGACTGATGCTGATCGGATTGTTTCTTGTCATCTGGGGCGCAATCATAAGTTGGGCGAAAAAATAGCAAACTCGTATTCGTTGCGAGTGACGATGCTTTTCCGTAACCGGCGCGGCACTCGATTGACGATTCGACGTATGGCGCCGACAAAGACGATGTCGCTAAATAGCTGAAGAATATCTTTCATTGACGAGGAATGAATTATGGAAACGATCGAAAAATGCATTGACGTTAATGTCCCGGTGAGCACGGTTTATAATCAATGGACCCAGTTCGAGGAATTTCCCCGATTTATGGAAAACATCGAAAGCGTCAAGCAACTCGACGAAACCGGTCTGCGTTGGGTTGCCAAGATCGCGGGAAAAACCGTCGAATGGGAGGCCGAAATCTCCGAGCAGGTCCCGGACAAACGAATCGTCTGGTACGGCGCCAACGGTCCGGTGCGCAACGGCATGGTCTCGTTCAACCCCATTAACGAGGATATCACTCGGGTGACGTTGCGTATCGGCTATGAACCCGAAGGATTTATCGAGCAGGCCGGAGATAAGCTCGGGATCCTGTCGAATCGAGTGCAAGGCGATCTCGAGCGCTTCAAGGATTTCATCGAAGCGCGTGGCAGAGAGACCGGCGCCTGGCGCGGCAAGATTTAAGACGTTCAAATCGTTCAAATAGTTCAATCGGTTTGAACTGAGCGCAGCGGTTGAACGGGCTTCAACGGGTTGAACTTGAAGACCATGAGCAATCAATCTCCCTGGAGTGAAACCCCGATTTGCTTCGCTGGTTCGGTGCTAGACGCGCAAAGCCACGTCTGCGCGTTTTTTCACCCCCCACGACGAGGAGTATCGGGTGCTGCTTCTGTTTAAGACAGTTGCGCTCCAAGCCACCCGCCGCCCACGTGCAATACTCTGACGGTCAAACAAGTCTGGCTACACCCTGTGTTATCGCCGTTGATTCGATGAAACTGCGCTGGCCTGGGGTCGAACTATTGCATTGAAACGTTTATGGTGCGTAAAACAGGTTCGTGCCGTGCTGGTCTTATTTCTTTTTGTTCATATCATTTGTCCTTTCTCTTCTTTCCCCGTCCGCTTTCGCCGAAGTCCAGCGCTTTCGCCTAGATCCCAAGGAGAGCCAAATCGCCACGAAGACCAAGGATCCGTTTGGCAATCTCGTAAACGGCATGTTTCGTCTTCGCCAAGGTGAGGCGTGGGGCGACATTGATCGTTTGGCGGAGACAGCTTCCGTCAGCCTGGTGATCGATGCCAACAGTTACAACAGTAATATCGGATTGAGGGATCAAGACGTTCAGGAATACTACTTGGAAGTTAAGCAGTATCCTGTGATCCGGCTAGACAGCACCGGTATTCAAAAGAGCGAGCGACCTCACTCTCTCAAAGAGCCGTGGCAAATCACACTCAAGGGACGGCTTGAGCTTCACGGAGTCCAAAGAGAAGTGATTGTACCGGTTCGATTGCTTTACCAAACCAACAAGATCATCGCACAAGGCAGCTTTCGATTGTTCCTGGAGGAGTTCAATATCACAGTCCCGCGCCTGCTTTTCTTAAAGTCGGGAAATCAGGTGGAGGTGGATTTCAGCATCGTCGGTGAACGGCAACCTTAGACCTCAATGGTTCTCTGCCCTATGGCTTCTCCCGCAGTCCTCCACAACGTCGATATGAGCCCTGGGCTGGCCTCGCATTCCATTGTAACCGCTCCAATGTATCTGGGGCTGCTATGTTAATCCGAGCGGAGAGATTGTTAACGAAAATATACGTTGTCTCTTATTTCCCGGAAAAGAGCGGCTCTTGAAAACGCCAGGTGGCAGTGCTTAGACTCGTAACTAAAGGGAGGAACGACAGTGAAGAAGCATGTTGTTTTTCTCCTGGCATTTCTCTTTTTGCTAACGCTGAGCCCTACACTGCAGCTGGTCATTCCATCCGCACTGGATTTTCTTCGGGTTTTGTAACTAGTAGCGGCCATCCAATCAGCGTTAGTTCTGGCGGGCGACAGTTTATTTCGCCGTCGGTCATCATCATTTCTTTGGGAAGTAACACGCTCTAGATATAGGCAGGACTTTTACAGGCCGATGTCACTTCCTAGCCAGTCGACATCCTATGTCACCACGTTTCTTATGCGCTGAGAGACCACTTATCTGAAAGGAGATCCAAAAATGGCGTGGATCAGAACATTCGAGGAGAACGAGGCGCGAGGATTCCTAACTTGGGTCTATCGGGTGGCGCGGTGGAGGCGGGGGCGGGTTCCCAATATTGTTAAAGTCTCAAGTCTCAACCCACGTCTTCTCGCGACGTTAGGCCCCCTCTTTCGCACGCTTATGGAAGGACCCTCGCCGTTGAGCCGGGCACAGCGGAAAATGGTGGCCATCGTAGCCTCTAGAGTGAATAATTGTTTTTACTGAACAGAGTCCAACGGAGAGTTTCTCCGTGAAGAACTGAACAACGCGACATTGGCCGATGCGCTCATGAAAGATTACCGTACTGCTCCCGTCGATCCAGAGATGAAGCAACTCCTATCCTTTGCCGAAAAAGTGGCGCGCGATCCCAGCCAAGTCACTCCTAATGACATCGCAAAGCTACGCTCGAACGGCTTCTCTGACCGAGCGATTTTAGATGCTACTCACGTTGTTGGTTTTTTCAGCTATATGAATCGAGTGATACAGGCGCTTGGTGCCGACGGTAGCGCCGGCGTCGCCCTAACCGAACGAGAAAAAACCTCGTCGGACATTTCATCTCTTTCTAACGCTGCTCAGCAGATCTAAGGGAAAATCGGAACGCGCGGCCAGAATTATTTCTGGACTGATTGCTGAGGCCACGTACAACTCACAAGATCCGCTCCGCACGAAGAGGTTTTTGAATCGCTATGGTAAACGCTCCGGCGCCAGCGTCGTCGTCGGCGCCGAGGGCCAAGACGATCAGCGTCCAGGCCAACTGGCCGGGACTCCAAGAAAAACCGCCTGCCATAATTTACAAGTCAGACATATGCCCGCTCGGCTTTACGGATCGCGCGGTAGCGCTCGAAAACCTTGTTTTCGTCTTCCAGGCCAAGCAGGAACTTGATGGTGACGCCGCGAAATATATAGGCCAACATCTTGGGCGCATTGCATAGAGTGAACCAAGGACTGTGAAATAGAACCGCCGGCAGGTGACGAAGTTTCATCCATCGCTCCGCCCGCCACCTTAGAAACTCAACCCCCTCCGCCGGCAGGTGATCGGTTCGGACCACTGCGGTGGTGCCGTCGTACTCTTCAGAGTTCTCGTTGATGATCAGCCCGCGTTCATAAAAATCTTTGGTCATGGGTGTGCGAGGGTAAGGGGTGGGGTGCTGAATGTACGGCCAATCGACGTAGCGGCGCGCGAAATCCAGATTGGTCTCTATCGACTCGCGCGTGTCTCCCGGATTGCCGACAATGAGCCCGCCGACGACATACATTTTATGCTGGTGGAGGGCGTCGATGGCTTGGATTGCGGCATTGCCAACTTTGCGCCCCTTTTCGCGCCGCGCGTTTTTGGAACTGGCGCGAAGGAAGTTTAGATCTTCTTCCAGGATGTTCTCGATTCCGAGAAAGACATAGCGGAAACCCGCCTTGCGCATCAGCGGCACGAGCGTCTCCCCATGATTTGCAATGGCTGAAGTCATCGCCTGCACAATGTAGTCTAAGTGGTTCAGCTGGGCGTCTATGATTGCCCGGCAAAGCGCCTCGAAGCGTGATACGTTGAGAGTGATGTTGTCATCGATGAGGAAAATCGCCCGAGCGCCGTGGGATCGGGCGTCGCGTATGTCCATGAGTACCCGGTCGAACGAATAAGTGTGGAATTGGCGACCCCGCATCGCGATGATCGAGCAGAAACTGCAATCAAACGTACAACCACGAGAGGTCTCGACGACGTCGACCTGGCGCCCAAGCATGGTATAACCGCTCAGAACGCGCGCGTCGCGGTTGGGCAGCCTTATCTCGCGGTTGTCGAGACCGCTGACCGGTCGATCCGGATTGTGGTAGAAACTGTTCGCCTCTCGGTAGGACAAGCCTAAAATGCGCTCATAGCCAGTATCGGTTTCGATCGCCCGCAGCAGTTCGCGAAAAGTGATCTCTCCTTCGCCACGCACAATGAAGTCAATGTCATTATAGGTATAAGCTTCGGGAGCCATGCTCGGGTCATATCCGCCCACGATGACCCGAAGCCCCGGTCTCAGCGAACGCAGCAGCTCGATAACCTTTTTGGCGGTCTTCCGTTGGAAGGTCATTACCGAGAGCACCACCAGCTCTGGCTGAATCTCGTCCATGAGTTGCTCTATAGTTGCCCGGATGCGCTGCTGGACTAGAACGAGATCGGCAACGACGATTCGATGGTGCGGGTCAACGTTGCCGGCGAGAGAAGTGAGAGCGCCGTTAGGCATACGAATACTAATAGTCGGCGTATGCTCGAAAGAATCCGGCATGGAGAGAAGTAGAATGTTCATTAAAGACCCCGCTGCGTGGTAGAAGTCTTCTGGCAATGATGGGGAGGTTTGTTACGGACAAATATCACTTGGAGAAGTGCTGTCAAGAAGGTTCCATTTCTAT
>WNGA01008185.1_pt1 | contig 25579 bp, 24 predicted proteins | sample 5400061 | NCBI WGS metagenome assembly WNGA01 (sample SAMN13153366, study PRJNA577476) | soil metagenome | isolation source: 100 cm soil or saprolite under grassland replicate 2 | place: USA:California | collected 2016-06-15 | reverse complement strand
GAACCCGATGCGCCGGCCGCGCGCCCGCTCGGCGCGCGACCAGGCGCGCAGCTGCTGCGGCTCGGTGAGCTCCCGCATGCTATTTCGGGAACGAATGCTCCGGCCCCGGATACCGCCCCTCGCGTACCTCGGCCGCGTACAGCTTCACGGCCTCGCGCACGTCCTCCGCGAGCGCCGCGTAGCGCTTCACGAACTTGGCGGCGAAGCGGTCGTTCAGACCCAGCATGTCGGGCAGCACGAGCACCTGGCCGTCGCACGCCGGACCCGCCCCGATTCCGATCGTGGGGATGGCGAGCGACTTGGTGATCTGTGACGCGAGCGGCGCAGGGACGAGCTCGAGCACCACCGAGAATGCCCCTGCGTCCTCGAGCGCCTTGGCGTCCGCCTTCAGCCGCTCTGCGGTCTGTTCGTCCCGCCCCTGCACCCGGTAGCCGCCGAGGGCGTGCACCGATTGCGGCGTGAGCCCCAGGTGGCCCATCACGGGGATCCCGACGTCCACCAGGGCGCGCACCGTGGCGGCCATCGGCCGGCCGCCCTCGAGCTTCACCGCGTGGCACCCGGTCTCCTGCATCACGCGGCCGGCGTTGCGGATCGCCTCCCCGGGCGAGACCTGATACGTCAGGAACGGCAGGTCGCACACCACCATCGCCCGCTCGGCGCCGCGCCGCACGATCTTCGTGTGGTAGATCATCTGCTCGAGCGTCGCCGAGAGCGTCGTCTCGGCCCCCGCGAGCACCTGGTTCACCGAGTCGCCGACGAGCAGGATGTCTACGCCCGCGTCGTCGAGCAGCCGCGCGAACAGCGCGTCGTAGCACGTGAGCACGACGATCCGCTCGCCCTGCTCCTTCATCTTCAGGAGCGTGTGCACGGTGACGGCCTTGGGTTCGTCAGCCACGGCGGGAGGGAGACGTTTCGGGCGACGCGTCGAGCTCCGCGATCTCGCGGAGCCAGAAGGCGCGGTTCGGCAACTCGGGATGGGGGATGGTGAGCTCCGGAGCGCGCACGGCCCGGTCGCCGAAGCGCACGATGTCCAGGTCCAGGGTGCGCGGGCCCCAGCGCACGCCGCCCCCCCGCTCGCGCCCGCGCGCGGCCTCGATCGCGTGGAGGTGGCCGAGCAGCTCCGCCGGCTCGAGCGCGGTCTCGAGCAGCACCATCTGGTTCAGGTACGGCCCCTGCGGCACGGGTCCCAGGGGGGCGGTCTCTTCGACCCGGGACTGCTTCAGCACGCGCGTGCGCGGCAGCGCCGCGAGGCGCTCCCGCGCGTAGGCGAGATGCGCCGCGCGGTCCCCGAGATTCGACCCCAGCGCCACGTACACCCGCTCCCCCATGGCCACCGGGGAATGGTAAACGGGCTACGCGATGCTGGCAAAGCCGCGGGTCAACTCTCGCAGCATCGCCGCGACGTCCTCGAGCTCCCGGGTCGCGCGCTCCAGGTCGGTGAGGCCGCGCGCCGCCTCGTCGGCGCGCGTCGCCACGTCGTCCGCCTCGGCGCGGTTCCTCCCCGAGATCTCGGCCACCGCGTGGATGCGCGCACGCAGCCGGCCGAACGCCTTGTCCTGCTCCGCCGCCGCCGCCGCGATCCGCTGCGCGTGGCCCGTGGCTTCCGCGGTTGCGGCGACGATGGCGTCGAGCGCCTCCAGCGCCGCCGCCGACAGCTCCTCCACGCCGCCCACGTTCACCTGCCCCCGCCGCATCTGCTCCACCACCTCGCCCACCTGGCGGTGGATGTCCTGCACGAGCTCCCCGGCCTCGAGCGCCGCGGTGGCGCTCTGCTCGGCGAGCCGGCGCACTTCCTCGGCGACCACGGCGAACCCCCGGCCGTGCTTCCCCGCCCGCGCGGCCTCGATCGCCGCGTTCAAGGCGAGCAGGTTCGTCATGTCGGCGAGCTCGCGGATCGAAGCGATGAACCCCGTGATCCGGCGGCTCACCTGCCCCAGCTGCTGCACCTGGCTCGACGCCTCGCTCACGAAGGTCTTCAGCGCCACGAGGCGCTCGATCGCGTCGCGGATCTGGCCGCGGTTCTTGTTCGCCACCTCGCTCGCGATCGTCGATGCCTGCGCCGCCTCCGTGCCGTCCTCCGACACGCGCCGCGAGACCTGCGCCAGGCTCTCGGTGGCCTCGAGCCCGCCCGACACCTCGCCCTCTTCCGCGAGCACGCCGCGGCGGATGGCGGCCGTGGACTGCGCCACGGCGCTCGCCGCCTCGCGCATCGACTCCGCGGCGCGGGCGAGCGTCGCGAGCTGATGAGTCATCGTGTCCACGGTCTCGAGCAGCGGCCGGCGCAGCTCGGTGATGTGGATCGCCGTCGCCAGCTGGTTGGCGAAGGTGTGGATCGTGAACACGTCCTTCGACCGGTACACCTTCCGCTTGTGATGCTCGAGTTCGAGCGTGCCGATCACCTGGTCGCCGAACTTGAGCGGCACCATCACCAGGCTCTGCACCGCGAGCGGCGCGTCGGCGATCCGCTTGTCGCGGGTCACGTCGTCGATCACCACCGCCTCCCCGCTCTGCGCCACCTGGTCCCGCAGCGCCGCCGTGTCGGGGCTGGGGTCGCCCCGCTCCGGCCGTCCCATCTCCCCGCGGTAGGCGAGGTGCAGCGCCCCTTCCTGCCGGCGGTAGATGCGGAAGTCACCCCAGTCCACGAGGCGGTGGGCCAGGCCCTCGATGCGCGCGAACGAGTCCCGGAGGCTGATGTTGCTCGTGATCACCGCCTCCATGGCGTGGATCTTGTTCAGCTCCTCGGCGGCGATCGCCTCCTCCAGGGTGTGCTTGAACAGCAGCCCCAGCGCACCGATCGCCGCCGCGACGAAGACCCACGCGAGCGGCGGCCAGTAGACCACCGTGCCCACGATGATGCCGGCCGCCACCAGCGTCGCGCCGTAGGCGATGCACTCGTAACGCAGGATCAGCAGCCGCTCGTCCTGCTCGAGTTTGCTCCGGATGATCAGCGCGAAGTAGAAGAGCAGCCGGCTGATCGCGAAATACGAGAGCCCGTAGAAGAACAGCGCCGGCACGAGCTCCACGTGCAGCCCCCCCCCGGGGGCCGCCACCTCCGACAGCCGCAGCGCCCCCGCGTACACCCCGTACGCGCCGACCAGCGCGATGATTTCCCGTGCCAGGTTCACCAGCGCCGCACGGAACATCTTCTTCTGCCACAGCCAATCGGCCCCGAGCACGCCCAGCCCCACCGCGAGCGCCGTCGCCGGCACGCCCACGAGGAGGCTGCCCGCGAGCGCCACGAGACCCGTCTGCGTCAGGTAGGAGTACTTGCTGAGGGGCACCTGCGCGCCGCGCAGCACGAGCGTCGCGCCCAGCATGAGCACGATCTCGGGGAGCTGATCGGTCCACCGGGGGTCGGCGATGAGGGCGGCGGCGAGCACCACCGGGCCGGCGATCGCGATCGTGCGCGAGTAGATCGTAACCAGCCGGTTCGCCGTCATCCCGTCCCGCTCCGCACCGCCGCCGCGAGGTCGCGCACCAGCCGCTCAGCCGCCGCCGCCCCCCCGGTCCCCAGCGCCTCGACGATCGCGCTCCCCACCACGACCCCGTCGGCGAGCGCCGCCGTGGCGCGCGCCTGTGCCGGCGTGCTGATCCCGAACCCTACCGCGAGCGGCAGCGGGCTCGCGGCGCGCACCCGCGCGACGTGGTCGGGGAGGTCGGGCGGCACCTCGTCGCGGGCGCCGGTGACGCCGAGCCGCGAGATCAGGTAGAGAAAGCCGCTCGCGCCCCGCACCGCGCGGGCCAGCCGCTCGGGGGTGGTCGTCGGCGCGAGCAGACGGATCAGGGCGAGCGGGCTCGCCATGACGACCGCTTCGACCGCCGGGTCCGCGCCGGCGGGGAAATCGGTGAGCAGCAGCCCGCACACCCCTGCGGCGGCGGCGTCCGCGACGAAGCGCTCGAGCCCGTAGGCCATCACGGGATTCAGGTAGGTCATCAGGATCACCGGGACCTGCAGCGCCGCGCGGTGCACCTGCTCGAGCACGCGCGGCACCGTCATCCCCTGCTCCAGCGCCGTCTGGGTCGACCGCTGGATGGTCGGCCCGTCGGCCAGCGGGTCGGAGAATGGGACGCCCACTTCGACGAAGTCGGCCCCGGCGGCCGCCACGCGCCGCAGCGCTTCGAGCGACAGGGCGGGCGTGGGAAAACCGGCGGTGAGGTAGGGAATGAGCGCCGCGCGCCGTCCTGTTCCAGCCCCGCCCGTCGTCCCCCCCTCCTCCCACACGGCCCGCCAGCGCGCGGCGATCGGGTGGTCAGACAAAGTAGTCGCTGACGTTGATGCCGTACTTTGCGGGGTCGGTGACCTTGACGATGGTCCGGGGGAAGGTGCCCTGCGCATCGCGTTGCGCGAGATCGGCGAGGAATCCCGGGTGCTGAATCGCGCCCTCCGGTGTCGTGACGATGCGGACCACGGGCCGGTGCACCTGGCTCACGTCCGGGTTCGCGCTGTGGACGATCGCCACCTCGAGGGTGTCGAGGATGACGCACGTGCCCACGGGATAAATGCCGATCAGGTTGATGAACGCTTTCACGACGACGGGATCGTAGCCGCGCCGCGGGTTCTCCCACATCTCCTTGAGCACCTGGTCGGGCTGGATCGGCACCGTCTGGTACACGCGGCGGCTCGTCGCCGCGTCGAAGCCGTCCGCGACGGCCACGATCTTCGAGTAGATGGACAGCTCGCGCCCCCGGACCGACTTGGGGTAGCCGGTGAGATCGGTCTTCATGTGGTGCTCGTAGGCCACGATCATGCCGCGGTACGGGATCTCGCCGTAGCCCCGCAGCCCGAACAGCGTGAGCACCCCCAGCCAGGGGTGGGCCTGCATGATGCGCCACTCCTCGTCGGAGAGCCCGCCCTGCTTGTTCAGCACCTCGAGCGGCACGCGCGACTTGCCCACGTCGTGGAACAGCGCCGCCATCCCCAGGTCGTAGAGCTGGAGCTTGCCGAGCCCGAGCTTGCGGCCCAGCGCGACCGAGAAGATGCACACGTTCACGGAGTGTGTGAACGTGTACTCGTCGTAGTCGCGCAGCGTGGTGAGGCCCACGAGCGAGGCCTCGTTGTTCAGCACCTGATCGACGATCGCCTGCACGGCCCGCTTCACCTTCTTCACGTTGGCCGTGCGTCCCATCCGGATGCTGTTGATGACCTCCTTCGTCACCGCCACCGAGCGGGCGTAGGTGCGCTTGGCGGCCTCCTTCTGCCGCTCCGCGTCCTCCACGTCCTCTTCGGTCTCGAGCGGAGGCTCGACCCCGACGTGCGTCACACCGGCGTCCGTCAGCTTCTGGCTCAGCTCCAGCAGCTTGTTCGCGCTCGCCTCCTTGGCCGCGTAGGACAGGAGGAGCGAGACGAACACCTGGAGCTGCTTGCGCTCCACCCCCTCGTCGATCCGTACCGCGCCGATCCCGCACTGGCGCAGCACGCCGAGGATGTGCGAGAAGGACGCGTAGTTATCGAGGTCGAGGCGCAGCCGCACGGAGTTGACGAAGATGAACTCGCCCTGCAGCCGCAGCTCGAGTTCTTTCTCGACGTCGAGCAGCTGCTTGGTGGTGGCCGTGAGGTCCTCGAGCGCCTTCTGCACCTGCGCATTTTCGAGCGGGTAGAGCTTGAGCGAGCGGAACGCCGTGTAGAGCACGACCAGAAAGTCGCGCCCGGCGTGGCGCAGGAAACCGTCGGTGGCCTGGACGGTCTCGGCGATCGACCCGCGCGGAGTGGCGCCGCCGGTCACGTGGCCGCCCCCACCTCACGCAGCGCCCGGCTCACGGCGTTGCGCACCAGCGCCTCTTTGTCCTGCGAGGCGCGCTCCAGCACGGCGCGCGCCTCGGGCGTGCGGATCTTGCCGAGGGCCATCGCCGCGCACGCGCGGGTCTCGGGGTCTTCCTTCCTGCCGAGCAGTCCCTTCGCCACCAGCATCTTCTCGAGCGCCGGAATGCCCTTGGGGCCGACCAGCGAGCCGAACGCCTCGAAGAACGCCATCTTCTCGGTCAGGTCGGCGTTCCTCACCTTGGTCCCGGACACGGCCGCCTCGACCCGGGCGGCGGCGTTCCGGTACCCGCGCGCGGCGAGGAAACGGACCGCGGCGATCCGCACGTCGCGGTCCGCGTCGTCGATCGCGGTCTCGAGCAGCCGCATCGCCGAGGGGCTCGAGATCGCCTGCAGCGCCTCGACGACGGCAAGCTTCAGCGTGCGGTCTTCGCTGTCGAGCAGGGGCTCCATGCCTTCCGGCGCCCCGGGCAGCTTCAGCCGGCCCGCGAGCCGCACCATCTCGAGCTGAGCCGCGCCGTCCTCGCTCGCCAGCGCCTTCAGCACCTCCCCCGCGTGCGCCTGCGCCAGCCGGGACGCGGCGGTGTGCACGAGGTCCTTCACCCGCTCGTTGTGCAGCTTGGGAATCCATCCCATCATCGTCGGCAGGGCCTCGGCGCGGAGCTCCTGGAACAGCTCGGCCAGGTCCTCCTCCGTCGGGTGGACGGCCGCCTCGTCGAGCGCCTGGAGCAGCTGCGACAGGGCGTCGCGCTGCGACAGCCGGCCGGGGAGGCCCTCCAGCGTCTGGCGGTGCTCGGGGATCACCTCGCGGGCGCGCTGCAGCAACACGCGGGTCTCGCGCAGGATGTAGGCCACCGAGCGGAAATCGGCCGCGCCGAGCAGATAGGGGATGAAGTTCTCGACGATGGACACCAGCTCGGCCCGCACCGTCCCGTAGGTCTGCAGCTCCAGCAGGTCGAACAGCATCGACAACACGTTGCGCCGCAGATCCTGCGCGTACTCCCGGTCCACTTCCTGCTTGAGGTAGCCGACCTCCTTGTCCTCGAGGAAGTAGAGCGTGGTGTCGAAGTCGTCCATCGACACCAGGCCCTCGCGGCGGGGGGGCGCTTCCTGCTCCACCGACTGGCGCACCTGGGCCGGCGTCGCCGAGGGAATCGTCTCCGCGGCCTCGATCGGCGCCGCGTTCTCAGTCGCGAGCTCGCGGAAGGTGTACGCGATGAACTGGAAGTCCTGCGCCCACAGCAGGGTCAGCAGGTCGTCCGCCGCGTCCGCCTGCATGCCACGGGCCTGCTGCAGCACGCCCAGGAAGCGCACGATCTCCGCTTCCTCGACGCCGGGCCGGAACGTGAGCGAGCGGACGCCGTCCTTGTAGAGCGTCCACGCGATGCTCTCGTTCCGCTGCGCCTGGTTGTAGACGACCGCGTCCTCCCAACGGAGCTCGGTCTCCCCCACGTCGAAATGGAGGTCGTCGGTGGCTTGCCAGATCTGACGGAAAGCGGCGCGGATGTTGTCCACCGCGCGCTGGTAGACGGGATTGTTCGGCAGGTAGAGCTGGGTGGCCCTGATCCCCTTGGACAGGACCTGCATCAGCTCCTCGACCTGCTGCGGCGGCAGCGCCAGGTCCGATACAGGCGCGTTGGTCAGAGCGTGGCTCCCGTCAGTTCCGCGACCATGGCGACGTCCTTGTCGCCCCGGCCGCTCAAGTTGATCAACACGATATCGCCCGCCTGCCAGTGACCGCGCCGGTCGGGATGTAGCACCCACGCCACGGCATGCGCGCTTTCGAGCGCCGGCAGGATCCCCTCGAGCCGGGACAGGCTGGCGAACGCCTCCAGGGCGTCACGGTCGGTCACGGCCTCATACAATACGCGGCCGGTGTCCTTGAGGTAAGCGTGCTCCGGCCCCACCCCGGGGTAATCGAGTCCCGCCGACACGCTGTGCGCCGGCTGGATCTGGCCATCGCGATCCTGCAGCAGGTAGCTGAGGCTGCCGTGGAACACCCCGGGCCGCCCGCGCGCCAGCGACGCGGCGTGCCGCTCGCCCACCAGCCCTTCCCCCGCCGCTTCCACGCCCACCAGCTGCACCTCGGCGTCGTCCAGGAAGGCGCTGAAGATACCCATCGCGTTCGAGCCGCCGCCGACGCACGCCACCACCGTGCGCGGCAGCCGGCCCCAGCGCTCGTGCATCTGCGCCCGCGCCTCGCGCCCGATCACGGACTGGAAGTCGCGCACGATCCGCGGGAACGGATCGGGACCCACCACCGAGCCGATGATGTAGTGGGTGCTCGTGACGTTCGTGACCCAGTCGCGCAGCGCCTCGTTGGTCGCGTCCTTGAGCGTCCGGGTGCCGGAGGTCACAGGGACGACCCTGGCGCCCATCAGCCCCATGCGGTACACGTTGAGCCGCTGGCGCCGCATGTCTTCCTCGCCCATGTACACGACGCACTCCAGCCCGAAGCGCGCGCACACCGTGGCGGTGGCGACGCCGTGCTGGCCCGCCCCCGTCTCCGCGATGATGCGCCGCTTGCCCATGCGCCGCGCGAGCAGCGCCTGGCCGAGGGTGTTGTTGATCTTGTGCGCCCCGGTGTGGTTCAAATCCTCGCGCTTGAGGGCGACGATCACCCCCGCGCCGACCCGCTCGCCGAGCCGCGGCGCCTCGGTGAGGGGCGTGGGGCGGCCGACGTAGTGCTCGAGCAGCGCGTCCAGCTCCGCCCAGAAGTCCGGGTCGTGCTTCGCCGCTTCGTACACGCGCTCGAGCTCCTCGAGCGCGGCCATGAGCGTCTCCGGGACGTAGCGGCCGCCGTACGGGCCGAAGCGCCCGTCCACCGCCCGCTCGACCAGCTTCGGAATCGTCATCGATCGGCCCGCCTCCTTCCCTCGCGCCGCACGCCGACCAGCGCCCGCACCGCCGCCGCCGGATCGTCGGTGCGGGCGACCGACGTGCCCACCAACACGAGATCCGCGCCCGCCGCCGCCATGCGCTCCACGTCGGCGCGCGTCTCGATTCCGCTCTCGGCGATCGCGGGAATCCCGGGCGGCACGTCCGCCAGCAGCCGCTCCGCCACGCTCAAGTGCACGGCGAACGTCGCCAGGTCCCGGCTGTTCACACCCACCGCCGTCGGGTCGGCGGCGAGCGCCCGCTCCAGCTCCTGCTCCGTGTGCACCTCGATCAACACGCCGAGCTGCTGCGCCCGCGCGGCGTGCGCCAGTCGCTGCAGGACCGAGCGCTCGAGCAGCCGCGCGATCAGGAGCACGGCCGCGGCGCCCGCGGCACGGGCCTCGACGACCTGGAGATCGTCCACGATGAAATCCTTGCGCAGCACCGGCAGCCGCACCTCCTGCGCCACGCGCGCGAGGTCGTCGAGCGAGCCGCCGAAGTGCGGCTCCTCGGTGAGCACCGAGAGGGCCACGGCCCCGCCACGGGCATACGCCTGCGCGTGCCGCACCGGATCGAGGTCCTCGCGGATCGGGCCGGCCGACGGCGAGCGCCGCTTCACCTCGGCGATGATACCGATGGTAGCCCCCGCGAGGGCGCCCGCAAACGAGGGCGGCGTTGGAGCGGCCGCGGCCCGGCGCTCGAGGTCGGCGGCGCGCGGCGCCAGCGCCCCGGCCCTTGCCCGGGCCACCTTGAGAATGTCGTCGAGTGTCGGCTCGATCACAGGTCTGGGCATGCTTGCATTCGGTCGATTTTCGGGTAGATTACGCTTCGGTTTCTCTTCGGGAGCCAGCGTGCCGCTCACCCGCCGTCAGCGCGAGATCCTCGACTTCATCTCCGGGCACATCTCGGAGAAGGGCTACGCTCCAAGCTTCGAGGAAATCGCCCGGCGGTTCGACTTCCGCTCCCTCGCCACGGTGCACGAGCATCTCACCAACCTGGAGCGCAAGGGCTACATCCACCGGGCGCACAACGAAAGTCGCGCGATCGAGGTCGCACCCCCCAAGGGTCAGACCGGCGCGACGGAGCTGCCGTTGCTCGGGCTCGTCGCCGCCGGGGCGCCGATCGAGGCGGTCACCGGCGGGGACGCCATCGCGGTGCCCGACGAGCTCATCCCGCGTCGCGGCCGCAGCTACGTCCTCAAGGTCCGCGGCCAGTCGATGATCGACGAGCACATCAAGGACGGCGACTTCATCGTCGTGCACGAGCGCAACCAGGCCGACAACGGCCAGACGGTGGTAGCCCTGGTGCAGGGGTCGAGCGCCACAGTCAAAAAGTTCTATCGTGAACCCGGCGGTTGGATCCGCCTCGAGCCGGCGAACCCGGCGATGACCCCGTTGCGGGTGAACGAGCGCGACGTCGTGGTCCAGGGCATCGTGGTCGGCGTCATCCGGAAGTACTAACGCTGGCCCGGCGCAGCCGCTCCAGCGCGTCCCGGGCCTTCCCCGTCGCGAGCACGTCGCGCGCCCGCGCGACGCCGTCGGCGTAGGAATTCACCAGCCCCGCCACGTAGATCGCCGCGGCCGCATTCAGCAACACGGCGGCGAGCCCCGGTGCGTCGCTCCGCCCCCCGCCGTCGCCGAGCAGGCGCTCGATCCGCCGGGCGTTCCCGGCGGGCTCCTCGCCGGCGAGCGCGGCGACGTCGCCGATTGCGAGCCCGTGGCGCGCCGGGTCGAGCTCCCACGTCGTAATGCGGCCCCCCCCCGCCCCCCCCGCCCCCCCCCGCACCTCCCACACGTCGCTGATCCCCTGCGGCGCGATCTCATCCATGCCGACGCGCCCGTGGACCACGAGCGCGTGCTCGACGCCGAGGCGTTCGAGCGCGCCGGCGACGAGGGGCGCGCGGTCCGCGTCCGCGACCCCGACGACCTGGCGCCGCACCCCCGCGGGATTGGCGAGCGGCCCCAGCAGGTTCATCACCGAGGGCACGCCCAGCTCGCGGCGCACCGGCCCCGCGTGCTTCATGGCGGGGTGGAAGTTGGGCGCGAACAAGAACGTGACGCACGCCTCGCGCAGCACGCGGGCCGCGTCGGCGGCATCGAGCGTGATGCGCACGCCGAGCGCTTCGAGCACGTCGGCGGAGCCGCACTTCGACGTGAAGGAGCGGTTGCCGTGCTTCGCGACCGACGCGCCGGCGCCCGCCGCGACGAGCGCGGCGGCGGTCGAGATGTTGAACGTCGGGACCCGGCCGCCGCCCGTGCCGCACGTGTCCACGAGGTGCGCGCCCTGCGCGTCTACCCGCACCATCGCGTCGCGCAGCGCACGGGCGGCGCCCGCCACTTCCTCCGCCGTCTCGCCCTTCACCCGCAGGCCGATCAGGAGCGCCGCGATCTGGGTCGGCGTCGCTTCCCCGCGCATCACGACGCCGAACACCTCCGTCGTCTGGCGCTCGCTCAGCGATTCATGGTTGGCGAGCGCGGCGATCGCGTGGTGCAGCGGGGAGGGCGTGGGGTGGGACGGCGCGGGCACGGGGTCAAGGGTTTCGGGCCTGCCAAAGCTACCCGCCAAAATCGCGTTTTGTCAAATGCCACAACGGGTTGCGTGGCTTGATTGACCCCCCGTTTCACCCTATCTTTCGCCCGTGACGAGCCGGCCCTACCTCGCGGTGGTGCAGTACGACGGGGCTCAGTTCGCGGGCTGGCAGCGGCAGCCGGTACAGCGCACGGTGCAGGCGGAGTTCGAGGCGGTGCTCGAGCGCCTGATGGGCCGCCGCACGACGGCCACCGGGGCGGGCCGCACCGACACGGGCGTGCACGCGCTGGGACAGGGCGTCGGGTTTCTCGCGACCGAGCGTTGGGCGGCGGATGCGGCGGGCTTGCGCCGCGCGCTGAACGCCCTGCTCCCGCGGGATGTGTGGGTCGAGTGCGTGCACCCGATGCAGCCCGGGTTCCATGCGCGCAAGAGCGCCGTGGCGCGCCGCTACCGGTATGTGATCGGCACGGACGACGCTTCCCGCTCGCCGTTCCGGCGGCCGTATGAATGGGCGCTCGGGCACACCCTCGACGTCGCGGCGCTGGCGCGGGCGGGCGCGCTGCTCCCCGGGGAGCACGACTTCCGCGGCCTGGCGGTGGCCGGCCGGGAGGGGGGGGGCGAGGGCGACGCGCCGAAACCCCACTACCGCAGCCGCGTGGCGCTCGCCCAGTGGGCGCCGCGGACTGACGGAGCGGGGGTGACGTTCACGATCGAGGCCGACCGGTTCCTGCATCGCATGGTGCGCTTTCTCGTGGGCGCGATGGTCGACGTCGCCCTGGGCCGGCGCCCCCTCGAGGACCTACCCCGCTTGCTCACCGCGACCGACAACCAGGCGGCCAGCCCGCCCGCGCCGCCCCAGGGCCTGTACTTGTTGGCGGTGCGCTACCCCGCAGACCTCTACGCTGAGGCCGAGCCATGAAGTTCTTCCTCGATACCGCGAGTCTCAAAGACATCAGCTGGGCGGCGCAGGCGGGCCTGATCGACGGGATCACGACCAACCCCTCCCTCCTCGCGAAGCAGGCGGGGGATCTCGATCCCAGGGACGTGCTCAAGGAGATCTGCTCGCTCGTGGACGGTCCGGTCTCCGCCGAAGTGGTGGCCGTGGACACGGACGGCATGGTGAAAGAGGGACAAGAGCTCGCGAAGATCGCCGACAATATCGTGGTCAAGATCCCGATGATCGAAGCGGGGATGGTCGCCGTGCGGCGCCTCGCCGCCGCAGGGATCAAGACGAACGTCACGCTCTGCTTCTCCAGCGCGCAGTGTCTCATCGCCGCCAAGGCGGGCGCGACCTACGTGAGTCCCTTCATCGGGCGGCTCGACGACGTCGGGCAGGAGGGCATGGAGGTCATCCGGGAGGCGCGCGTCATCTTCGACAACTACCAGATCGCGACCGAGATCCTGGCGGCCTCGATGCGGCACCCGCGGCACGTCGTGGAGGCGGCGATGATCGGCGCGGACGTCGCCACCCTGCCCCCCGACGTGCTGAAGAAGCTGCTCCTGCATCCGCTCACCGACCGCGGGCTCGAGCAGTTCCTGGCCGACTGGAGCAAGCTGGTGGCACGCGCCAAGGCCTCGGTTTGACGTACGCCTCGCCGCTCGGGGCCCGCTACGCCTCTCCGGCGATGCAGGCGCTGTGGGGAGAGCGCCGGCGCATCGGCCTGTGGCGGCGGCTCTGGCTCGCCCTGATGGAGGCCGAGCAGGAGCTCGGCCTCGACATCCCCGCGCCGGCGCTGGCGGAGCTGCGCGCCCACCTGGACGACGCCGACCTGGAGCGCGCCGCCGAGCATGAGAAACGGCTGCGCCACGACGTGGTGGCGCACATCCATCACCTGGGCGAGCAGGCCCCGGCCGCCCGTGCCTTCCTCCATCTCGGCGCGACCAGCGCCTACGTCAGCGACAACACCGACCTGATCCTGATGCGCGAGGGGCTGCAGCTGCTGCTCGGGCGCGTGGCGGCGGTGCTGGTCGCGCTCGCGAAGCTCGCCCGGCGCTACCGCGCCGTGCCGTGCCTCGCCTACACGCACTTCCAGCCCGCGCAGCTCACGACCGTGGGCAAGCGCGTGACGCTGTGGCTGCAGGACTTCCTGCTCGACGCGGAGGAGCTGCTGCACCGGCTCGACTCGCTGCAGTTCCGCGGCGTCAAGGGGACCACCGGCACGCAGGCCAGCTTCCTCGAGCTGTTCGACGGCGACGACGACAAGGTGCGCGAGCTGGACGCCCGCGTGGCCCGCAAGCTGGGGTTCGCACGGGTGTTCCCGGTCACCGGGCAGACGTACACCCGCAAGCTCGACGCGCAGGTGCTCGCCGCGCTCGCCGGGCTGGCCGCGTCGGCCGCCAAGTTCGCGACCGACCTGCGGCTCCTCCAGCACGAGGGCGAAATGCTGGAGCCGTTCGAGAGCGACCAGGTCGGCTCGAGCGCGATGGCGTACAAGCGGAACCCGATGCGCGCGGAGCGCATGACGGGGCTCGCGCGCTTCGTGATCGAGCTCGAGGGGAACGCCTGGCACACCGCAGCCGAGCAGTGGCTCGAGCGCACGCTCGACGACAGCGCCAACCGGCGGCTCGTCCTCCCCGAGGCGTTTCTGGCGGCCGACGCGATCCTGGTGCTCGCGACCAACGTTGCGGCGGGCATCGAAGTGCGCGAGGCAGTGATCGCGCGGCATGTGGCGGCGCACCTGCCGTTCCTCGCCACCGAGCGCCTGCTGATGCGGGGCGTCAAGGCGGGCGGCGACCGGCAGCGGCTCCACGAGGTGATCCGCACGCACAGCCTCGCCGTGGCGCAAGCGGTGGCCGAGCGGGGGGCGCCCAACGACCTGCTCGACCGGCTGGCGCGCGATCCCGCCTTCAAGGCGCTGAAGGTCGCGGTGGGGCTCGACGAGCTCGACCCCGCCGCCTACACCGGCCGGGCCCCGCGCCAGGTGGACGACTTCCTCGACCACGTCCTGCCCCCCGTCCTGCAACGGCGAGGTGTACGAGGTGGACCCGGACACCCTGCTGCTCGTCGCGAGCGACCGGGTGAGCGCGTTCGACGTGGTGCTGCGCGAGCCCGTCCCCCACAAGGGGGCGGTGCTCACGCAGCTCAGCGCCTTCTGGTTCCAGCGCCTTGCGCCGGTGATCTCGAGCCACTTCCTCTCGGCCGATGCGGACGAGGTCGTCGCGCGGATCCCCGTGCTCGAGCCGTTCCGCACCACCCTCGCCGGTCGCGTCATGCTCGCTCGCCGCACGACGCCGCTGCCGTTCGAGTGTGTCGTGCGCGGCTACATCACGGGCTCCGCATGGGCCGAGTACCGCCAGTCCGGGACGCTCGCTGGCGAGCCGCTCCCGCCCGGCCTGGTGGAGAGCGCCCGGCTCGACCCTCCCGTCTTCTCGCCCGCCACCAAGGCCGACGTCGGCCACGACGAGAACGTGACGTTCGAGCACGTCGTCCAGGCGCTCGGGCGACCGCTCGCCGAGCGGCTCAAGGCGGCGAGCCTGGCCCTGTACGAGGCCGGACGCGGCTACGCGGCGCCGCGCGGCATCATCATCGCCGACACCAAGTTCGAGTTCGGCACGACCCCCGACGGGCGCCTGCTCGTCATCGACGAGATCCTCACGCCCGACTCGTCGCGCTTCTGGCCGGCGGACCGCTACCAGCCGGGGCGCGGCCAGCCGAGCTTCGACAAGCAGCCGCTGCGCGACTACCTCGCGGGCTTGAAGCAGCAGGGACGCTGGAACGGCAACGCGCCGCCGCCGCCGCTGCCCCCCGACGTGGTGCGGGCGACGAGCGAGCGGTACTTGGAGGCCTACGCTCGGATCACCGGCCAGCGCTTGGAGGGCACATGAGCCGTCGGAGCGCCCGACGGACGATTGCGGATTGGCGATTGCGGATTGCGGATTGGAAGGGCGGGCATCGAATCCGCAATCCACAATCCGCAATCCGCAATGGGCGTGGGGCGGGGCGGTGAGGCTCGCCCCCGAAGGCTGGCCGTTCATCGTCCCCGGCTGGGCGCTCGCGGTGCTGGGCGCCGCCTGGGCGGCGCGCGGCTCGACGTGGCTGTGGCTCCCGGAGACGGTGCTGCTGCTGGTCGCCGTCTGGCTGCTCGTGTTCTTCCGCGACCCGGTGCGGACCGGGCCGCGCGGCCCGCAGTACGTGATCGCGCCGGCCGACGGCAAGATCGTGGACGTCGCGGAGGTGGATGAGCCGATGTATCTCACGACCCGGGCGACGCGGATCTCGATCTTCATGAGCGTATTCGACGTGCACGTGAACCGCTATCCCGCGACCGGCGGGGTCGAGCTGGTGCGCTACAACCGGGGGAAATTCCTGCACGCGGCTTCGGACAAGGCGAGCCTCGACAACGAGCAGGCATCGGTCGGCCTCCGCACCGCGCGAGGCCCGCTGCTCGTGCGCCAGATCGCGGGGGTCATCGCGCGCCGCATCGTGACTGACGCCGGCCCCGGCGACCGGGCGGTCCAGGGGGAACGATTCGGCATGATCCGGTTCGGGTCGCGCGTGGACGTGTTCCTCCCCGCCGCAGGGCGGCCGGCCGTGCGCGTGGCCGTAGGCGACCGGGTGCGCGCCGGGGCGAGCGTGCTGGCGGAGTACACCCCATGAGGCGCTTCCCGCGGCCGATCATCGGGCGGGTCGTGGTCGTGGTGCCGAGCCTGTTCACGCTCTTCAACCTGTTCTTCGGCATCTGGGCGATGGTGCTGGCCTCCCGCGGCGAGTTTTACCGCGCGGGCTGGTACATCTTCTTCGCGGGGGTCCTCGACGCGCTCGACGGGCGCGTGGCGCGCCTGTCGAAAACCGGCACGCGGTTCGGCGCCGAGCTCGACAGCCTGGTGGACGTGGTGAGCTTCGGCGTGGCGCCGGCGTTCCTCATCTACCAGCTCGAGTTCGCGAGCGGGGGCCAGGCGGAGTGGATCTTCTGCTACTTCTACGTGATGGCGGCGGCGATCCGGCTCGCCCGGTTCAACATCACCCAGGCGGGCCGCGCCAAGCGGTATTTCGTCGGGCTGCCGTCTCCGGCGGCGGGGATGACGCTCGCGATGTTCTACCCCTTCACGACGACCGACCTGTACCAACACGTGTTCCGCCTGCTGCCGCGCCATCACCTGATGCAGTTCCTGATGATCCTCCTCACCATCCTGATGGTGAGCAACGTGCGCTATGCCACGGTGCCGCGCGCCGGCGTGCGGTCGCTGCGCGGCCTCCTGGGACTCGCTACCATCCTGTTTGTGATCGTCTTCGGGATACTCGAGCACGATGCGTTCTTCTTCCCCCTGGGCATCACCTACATGGCGTACGGCGTGCTGCGGGCGGCGCTCCTGGGCTTTTTCGCGGAGGCCTCGGAGGACGAGGAGGCCGAGATCGCGGGGCCGATCGTGATCGTGGACGGCGAGCGGCTGGACGAGGCGTACGGCCCCCCGGCGCGCGGCGTCGCGCCGCACGGAGGCCAGGGATGAGCGCGTTCCGCGTGGAGGTGCGCGTGATGCCGCGGGCCGCGCTGCTCGATCCCCAGGGCCAGGCGGTCGAGCACGCCCTGCACGCCCTGGGCTTCGGCGAGGTCGCCCGGGTCCGCGTGGGCAAGCATCTCGTGCTCGAGGTGAAAGCGGCCGACCGCGACGAGGCGCTTGCGCGCGCCCGCGCGATGTGCGACCGGCTGCTCGCCAACCCGGTGACGGAAGACTACGACCTGGCGGTGGAGACCGGCCGATGACGCGCGTCGCGGTGATCGTGTTCCCCGGCTCGAACTGCGATGCGGACACGCTCGCGGCCGCGCGCGAGGCGGGCGCCGAGGCCTACTTCGTGTGGCACCGCGACACGGACCTGCAACAGGCCGACGTGGCGATCCTGCCGGGCGGCTTCAGCTACGGGGACTACCTGCGCTCGGGCGCGATCGCCCGCTTCTCGCCCGTCATGGCGGCGGTGGCCAACCACGCGCGCGCTGGCGGCGCGGTGCTCGGCATCTGCAACGGATTCCAGATCCTGTGTGAGGCGGGCCTGCTGCCCGGCGGCCTGATGCGCAACGCGCAGCTGCGGTTCCTGTCGCGGCCCGCCTGGGTGCGGGTGGAGCGGACCGACACGCCGTTCACGCACCTGTACGAGCCGGGCGAGGTGCTGGAGCTGCCGATCGCGCACGGCGACGGCCGCTACGTCGCGGACGACCGCGCCGCGGCCGAGCTCGAGGCGAGCGGCCGCGTCGTGTGGCGGTACGTGCGGGACAACCCGAACGGTTCGACCAACGACATCGCCGGCGTGTGCAACGCCGGCCGGAACGTGGTGGGGATCATGCCGCACCCGGAGCGGCGCACCGCTCCGGTCTTGGGCGGCCAGGATGGAGCCCGCGTCTTCCATTCGATGGAGGCTCGACATGCGACGCAGCACGCTGTGGATGTGCGCGCTGTTGGCGATCGCCACCTCAGGGTGTGAGCAGGTCAAGGAGCAGTTCGCCAAGGTGAAGGCGAAGATCGACGCGGCGCGCGGCCGCACGCCACCCGCTCAGCCGACGGCGGGTCCCGTGATGCCGCAGCCGCAGGGGCCGGTGCCCACGACGCCCCAGGAGCCGGCGGCGAAGCCCACGCCGCCGCCCCGCCGCACTGTGCAGGCACCGGCGCTGGAGCCGGCGCTCCGGGACATCCCCTACGACTCGCCCGACACCGGCACCATCGCGCCGGGAATGACCGAGAAGGACGTCTATTCCCTGTGGGGCCCGCCGGTCGCCGTGCGGCGGCAGGCGGAGATGACGTTCCTCTATTACCGCAACGGCTGCGAGTACACGTGCGGCACGGAGGACGTGGTGTTCCTGCAAACCGGCCGGGTGGTGGACGCGGTGCTGCGGTGGCCGGGCCACCTGTACAGCGGCCAGTCATCCTCGCCTACCGCCACAATGCCGCATCCGCGGCGCGGCGGCGACACCTTGAGCGTCAAACCTCAGAACCCGTGACCCGATGCCCGACAAACCCAGCAAGAACGAAGACGAATACTTCGCCCGGCGGGACGCCGAGCTGATCCGCCAGCAGCGGGCGGCCGTCCAGCGGGCCGCCGCGGAGACGGAGCGCAAGTCGCACTACATGAAGTGCCCCAAGTGCGGGTACGACCTGATCACGGGCGAATGGCACGGCGTGCAGATCGACCAGTGCACCAACTGCCACGGCCTGTGGTTCGACGCCGGCGAGGCCGAGAGCGTCCTGACTCACCCCGAGCCGAACATGATCGGCCGCGTGCTCCGCGCCGTGATGCGCGGCGTCTCCGGAGCGCGGGCGTCCGACGCGTGAGCCGGGCGACGCCCCCCCCGTTCCCGGGCGATCCGCCGATCACGGCGGAGCTGATTCGCGACCACAACCTCGGCGCCGAGGAATACCGCCGCGTCGAGGCGATGCTCGGCCGCGCCCCCACGTTCGCCGAGCTCGGCGTCTTCTCCGCGCTGTGGAGCGAACACTGCTCCTACAAGCACTCGAAGCCCGTGCTGAAGACGTTCCCGACTACGGGCCCCCAGGTCGTCCAGGGTCCGGGTGAGAACGCGGGCGTGCTCCGGCTCCCGGACGGCTGGGCGGTCGCCTTCAAGATCGAGTCGCACAACCACCCCTCCGCCGTCGAGCCGTACCAGGGCGCCGCCACGGGCGTCGGCGGGATCCTGCGCGACGTGTTCACGATGGGCGCCCGCCCCGTGGCGGTGCTGAACAGCCTGCGGTTCGGACCGCTCGATGACGCCCGCAATCGCTACCTCTGCGCCGGCGTCGTGCGGGGCGTCGGCGACTACGGCAACTGCGTCGGCGTGCCGACGCTCGGCGGCGAAGTGGACTTCGGGCCGAGCTACGCCGGCAATCCGCTCGTGAACGCGATGTGCGTCGGGCTGCTCCGGGAGCGGGACCTGATCCGGGCGGCGGCGCACGGCGTGGGGAACGTGCTGCTCGTCATCGGCTCGCGCACCGGGCGCGACGGCATCCACGGCGCGTCGTTCGCCTCCGAGGAGCTGACCCACGAGTCCGAGCGCCGGCGGCCGCAGGTCCAGGTCGGAGACCCGTTCACCGAAAAGCTGCTCCTCGAGGCCAGCCTCGAGCTGATCGCCTCGGGCCACATCGTCGCGATCCAGGATATGGGGGCGGCGGGGCTCACCTCGTCGTCCGCCGAAATGGCGGCGCGGGGCGGCGTCGGGGTGGAGATCGACCTCGCCCTCGTTCCCACCCGCGAGCCGGGGATGACGCCGTACGAGATCCTGCTCTCCGAGTCGCAGGAGCGGATGCTCGTCGTCGCGATGCCCGACCGGATCGGCGCCGTCCAAGACATCGCCGCGAAATGGGAACTCACCGCCACGCCGATAGGCCGCGTCACCGATGACGGGATGTACCGGGCGAAATGGCAGGACCAGGTCGTCGTCGAAATCCCGGGCAAGCGGCTCATCGAGGATTGCCCCGTCTATCACCCGGAAGCCCGGGAGGATGAGCGGATCGCGGCTCTGCGCCGGCAGCGCCCGAGCCCCGAGGCCCGAGTCCCGAGCCCCGAGGAGGCATTACTCACGCTCCTCGACCACCCTCCCATCGCTTCGAAACGCTGGGTCTTCGAGCAATACGACTCGACCGTGCAGGCGAGCACGGTGATCGGGCCCGGCGGCGACGCGGGGGTGATCCGCGTGCGGGACGCGGACTTCGCCATAGCGATGAAGACCGACTGCAACGCGCGGTACGTGCTGCTCGATCCGTACGAGGGCGGCAAGGCGGCCGTGGCCGAGGCCGCCCGCAACGTCGCCTGCACCGGCGCGCGGCCGCTCGGGATCACGAACTGCCTGAACTTCGGCAACCCCGAGCGCCCTGCCGTGTTCTATCAGTTCCGGGAAGCGTGCCGCGGCATCGCCGACGCCTGCCGCGCGCTCGACACCCCGGTGACGGGGGGCAACGTGTCCTTCTACAATGAGAGTCCCGCCGGCGCCGTGGACCCGACCCCCGTGATCGGGATGATCGGTCTGCTCTCGCGCGCCGACCGCGCCGTCCCGAGCCATGCGCGCGCCGCCGGGGATGCCGTCGTCGTGCTGGGCGACACGCGCGCCGAGCTGGGCGGCTCGCAGCTGTGGGAAGCGGCGTACGGCGTGGTGGGCGGCGAGCCGCCGCGGGTGGACCTCGCGGCCGAGCAGCGCCTGGTCGATTACCTCGTCGCCGGCGCCGCGCGTGGGCTGTTCCGCTCGGCGCACGACTGCTCGCAGGGCGGCCTGGGCGTGGCGCTCGCGGAGGTGGCGATGGGCGGCCCCTACGAGGAGACGGGCTTCGGCCTCGACGTCGACCTGACGTCGTACGCCCTACGTCTCACGCCATACGAAGTCCTGTTTTCGGAGTCCCACGGCCGTGCCGTTGTGACGTGCGCTCCGGAGCGGGCGGCCGCCGTGGCGGCGCTGGCGCAGGAGCTGGGCGTGCCGGCGCGGGGCGTGGGCACCGTGGGCGAGCGTGGCGGAGCGCTGCGCGTGCGGCTGCGCGACGCCCGGCTCGAGCAGCCCGTCGAGCGGCTCAGGCAGGTATATTTCACCGCGATACCCCGGCGCATGGGAGACTGACGGACGGATGTGCGGCATCATCGGCGTCACCGGCGTTCCCGACGCGGCGCGCGTCGCCTATCTCGGGCTCTACAGCCTGCAGCACCGGGGCCAGGAGTCGGCGGGCATCGTCGCCGTGGACGGCGCGGGCGTGGCCCGCTCGCACCGCGGCATGGGGCTCGTCTCGGACGTGTTCGGCGAGAAGGTGCTCCACGAGCTGCCGGGCGACGTCGCGATCGGCCACACGCGCTACTCGACCGCCGGCACCTCCGTCCTCGCCAACGCCCAGCCGATGCTCGCCCGCTACCGCGAAGGCCCGCTCGCCCTCGCCCACAACGGCAACCTCACCAACGCGGTCCCGCTCCGCACCGACCTGGTCGCGAAGGGCTCGATCTTCCAGAGCTCGTCGGACAGCGAGGTGCTGGTGCACCTGATCGCCCGCTCCGAGGCACGCGAGCCCGAGGATCAGCTGCTCGACGCCCTGGAGCGGGTCGAGGGCGCTTACTCGCTCGTGATCACGATCGGCAGGACGCTGTATGCCATCGTCGATCCGCGCGGCTTCCGGCCGCTCGTGCTCGGACGGCTGGGCACCGGCTGGGTGGTGGCCTCGGAGACGTGCGCCCTCGACATCACCGGGGCCACGCCGGTGCGCGAGCTCGAGCCGGGCGACTTCGTCCGGATCCAGGGCGGCGACGTGGACGAGCTGCCGAGGCTCGCCGCCAAGCCGCGGCGCCGCTGCGTGTTCGAGCTCGTGTACTTCTCGCGCCCCGACAGCACGGTGTTCCACCGCTCGGTGGACCGCGTCCGGCGGGCGCTCGGGCACGAGCTCGCGCGCGAGCACCCCGCGCCGGGCGCGGACTGCGTGTTCTCGGTGCCGGACTCCTCCAACGCCATGGCGCTCGGCTTCTCCGAGGAGTCGGGCATCAAGCTCGAGCACGCCCTGATCCGCAACCACTACGTCGGACGGACGTTCATCCATCCGGCCCAGGCGGGCCGCATGGCCAAGGTGAAGATCAAGTTCAATCCCGTGCGCGAGGTGCTGGCGGGGAAGAGGGTCGTGGTGGTGGACGACTCGATCGTGCGCGGCACCACGAGCCGCGCCCTCGTCCAGCTGATCCGCCAGGCCGGGGCGCAAGAGGTGCATTTCCGCGTCGCCTCGCCACCCATCACCGGCCCGTGCTACTACGGCATCGATACGCCCAGCAAACAAGAGCTGATTGCGTCGAGTAACACCGTCGAACAAATACGTGAACACTTGGGCGTCGACAGCCTCGGCTACCTGTCGCTCGACGGCATGCTGCGTGCCGCGGCCGGGGACGGCGATCCCGCCGACTTCTGCCACGCCTGCTTCTCCGGCGCCTACCCGACGGAGATCTCTGCGGACCTGGAACGGGCGCGGCATGCCGCGCCCCTACAACAGGCGCTCATGGTGTAACACGTCGTGCCGTCCCTCGAACGCTGGGTGTATTTCTTCGGACAGGGCCGCGCCGACGGCTCCGCCGCCATGCGCGACGTCCTGGGCGGCAAGGGGGCCGGCCTCGCCGAGATGGCGAACCTGGGCCTCCCCGTTCCGCCCGGGTTCACGCTCTCCGCCAAGCTGTGTCTCACCTACCTCGAGCAGGGCACCTTCCCCCACCAGCTTCATGAGGAAGTCGGTCGCCATCTGAAGCAGCTCGAGCGGGCGACGCGCAAGCGGTTCGGCGATCCGCGCAACCCGCTCCTCGTTTCCGTGCGGTCGGGCGCGGCCGTCTCGATGCCGGGGATGATGGAGACGATCCTGAACCTCGGTCTCAACGACGAGACCGTGCAGGGCCTCATCGCCGGCTCGAAGAACCCCCGCTTCGCCTACGACTCCTACCGGCGCTTCGTCCAGATGTACGGCGACGTGGTGTTCGACCTCGGCCGGGAGCCGTTCCAGGAGGTGCTGGAGGAGTTCAAGGCGCGACGCCGGGTCGCGCGCGACATCGACCTGCCCGCCGACGACCTGCAGGCGCTCGTCCACGAGTTCAAGTCCATCATCCAGGCGAAGCGCGGCGCCCCCTTCCCCGAGGACCCCGCCGCGCAGCTGTGGGGCGCGATCGAGGCCGTGTTCAAGAGCTGGCGCACGCGCCGCGCCGTGGACTACCGCAAAGTCCACGGCATCCCCGACGACCTGGGGACGGCCGTGAACGTCGTGGCGATGGTGTACGGGAACATGGGCGACGACTCGGGGACCGGCGTGGCGTTCACGCGCGACTGCCGCACCGGGGAGAACGGCCTGAACGGCGACTTCCTCACGAACGCCCAGGGTGAGGACGTCGTGTCCGGGGCGCGGACCCCGGAGCCGCTCGCGAAGCTCAAGCGCGGTCGGGGAGCGCTCGCGAAGGTGTACCGCGACCTCGAGCGCATCGCCGCGAAGCTCGAGCGGCACTTCATGGACGTGCAGGACATCGAGTTCACCTTCGAGCACGGCAAGCTGTACATGCTCCAGACGCGCCGCGCCCAGCGCACCGGCCTCGCGGCGGTGCGCTGCGCGGTCGAGATGGTGGACGAGAAGTTGATCACCCCCGACGAGGCGGTGCAGCGCGTGCCGCCCCAGGATCTCGACCAGCTGTTCCATCCCATGGTCGACCCGCGCGCCACCGTCACCGTGGTGGCGAAGGGGCTGCCGGCGTCGCCCGGCGCCGCCATCGGCGAGGCGGTGTTCGACGCCGACGAGGCCGCGACGCTCGCCAACAAGGGCCGGAAGGTCATCCTCATCCGTCCACAGACCTCTCCCGAGGACTTTCACGGGATCGTGGCGGCGCAGGCCGTGCTCACCGCGCGCGGCGGCATGACGAGCCACGCCGCGGTGGTCGCCCGCGGCATGGGAAAGACGTGCGTCGTGGGGGCGAAGGACATCGAGGTGACCTCGGAGGCCGGGGGGGGGCGGTTGCGCGCGAACGGGCGCGTCGTGAAGCAGGGCCAGGTCATCACGGTGGACGGCACGACCGGCCGGGTGATCCTCGGGGCGGCGAAGCTCGTGCAGCCGAAGATCGGCGCCCACTACGCGAAGCTGATGGCCTGGGCCGACCAGCGGCGGCGCCTGCGGGTGCGGGCCAACGCCGACACGCCTGCCGACGCGAAGCGCGCACGCGAGTTCGGCGCCGAAGGCATCGGGCTGTGCCGCACGGAGCACATGTTCTTCGAGGGGAACCGCATCATCGCGATGCGCGAGATGATCGTGGCCCCGGACGAGGCGGGCCGCCGCCGCGCGCTCGCGAAGCTCCTGCCGATGCAACGGGCGGATTTCGAGGGGATCTTCGAGGCGATGGCGGGTTATCCGGTCACGATCCGGCTGCTCGATCCGCCGCTGCACGAATTCCTCCCGCACACGCGCACCGAGGTGGCGGAGCTCGCCAAGGTCATGAAGCTCCCGCCGGCGCGGCTCCAGCGGCTCGTCGATTCCCTCGTCGAGGCGAACCCGATGCTCGGGCACCGCGGCTGCCGCCTGGGGATCACCTATCCCGAGATCACCGAGATGCAGGCGCAGGCGATCTTCGAGGCGGCGTGCCGCGTGGTCGCCCGCGGCAAGCAGGTCGTAGTGGAAGTGATGATCCCGCTCGTGGCGCACGTGGAAGAGCTGCGCCGCCAGGCCGAGATCGTGCGCCGCGTGGCCCGCGAGGTGTTCCAGGCCGAGGGGCGCGCCGTGCCCTATCTCGTCGGCACGATGATCGAGCTGCCGCGCGCCGCGCTCACCGCCGACGAGATCGCCAAGGAGGCCGACTTCTTCTCCTTCGGCACGAACGACCTCACCCAGACGACCTTCGGCCTGTCACGCGACGATGCCGGCCGGTTCCTGCCGTTCTACGTGGACCGCGGCATCCTGCCCGACGACCCCTTCCAGGTGCTGGACCAGGAAGGGGTCGGCAAGCTCGTCGAGATCGCCGTCCGGCTCGGCCGCGCCTCGCGGCACGAGCTGAAGATCGGCATCTGCGGCGAGCACGGCGGCGAGCCCACGTCGGTGAAGTTCTGCCACCGGGTGGGAATGAACTACGTGTCGTGCTCGCCGTTCCGCGTGCCCATCGCCCGCCTCGCCGCGGCCCAGGCCGCCCTCGAGGAGCAGGGCGTCATCAACCGCACGAAGGCAACCGTCTAGGGGTTCGGGACTCGGGGCTTGGGGTTCGGGATGTGCCGGGCGGACGCTGGCGTGCGGGCACGGCGCTGGAGCACCGCGAGCCCGAGTCCCGAGCCCCTAACCCCGAGCCCCTCGCACGCGCCGTGCTCGCAGACTCTTCCGGAGGCCGCCCAGCATGCGCCCGATCTGGTCGCATGCCTGCAACAGAGACTCCACCTGCTCTGACGGGAGAAACCCCAACCGCTCGCTAAGCACGAACTGGGTCTCCATTTCGGTGAGCGACCCGCTTGAGACGACGAGATAACGGAGATAATCGCCTAAGGAACGCGCATGGCCCTCCGCGATGTTCGACGCAACCGAGACGGCCGCACGTCGTAGCTGGGTCACGAGCCCGTAACGCTCGTCGGCGGGAAAGTGCTCGGTAGCACGATACGTCGCCTCAGCTAAATCAACCGCTTGCGGCCACACCCGGAGGTCGCGATAGCTACGCACTGGGGCAGTCGCTGCGTTAGGCTCGGGCATCAAGAGCTCCAGAGTGGTGGCTCGGAAGTCTGCAGTGCCGGCCTCGGAGGGCGTCATCATTTCGTTGCGACACCTATCATTGTGCTGCGCACTAGGGGCTCGGGACTCGGGGTTCGGGATGTGGACCCCCTAGCCCCGAACCCCGAGCCCCTAGCCCCTAGCCCCTAGCCCCTAGCCGGCTGTAGCAGCCCGAGCAGGCCGAGCAGCAGCACCGTCACGGCGAACGCGACGGCCGCCGCGCCGTAGCCCGTTCCCTTGGAGGTGCGGTGCGTCGTGGCGATGCCGATCCCG
>WNGA01002980.1_pt1 | contig 25590 bp, 30 predicted proteins | sample 5400061 | NCBI WGS metagenome assembly WNGA01 (sample SAMN13153366, study PRJNA577476) | soil metagenome | isolation source: 100 cm soil or saprolite under grassland replicate 2 | place: USA:California | collected 2016-06-15 | reverse complement strand
CAACTTCACGGACAGCTTCCTGGAGCTGGGGATCGGCAGCAACGAGGTGAACGTGGGCAAGGATGCCATCCAGGCCTTCAGCCCGTCGCTGTTCCAGTACGTGAGCCATCTGCACATCGCGGTCTCGGGGTTCATCGCCGCCACCGGGCTGGCGGTGCTCTTCCTGGTGATCTACGGCGTCCGGCGCGGACAGCTGTGGGCTTGGGTGGGGGCGGTGGCCTCTCCCGTCCTGGCATTGGCGGTGGCTCTCCCTGCTCACTACCCGAACAACTTCGATACCCTCGGCCACCTGGGACTGATCTACCTCGCGGTGGTCATCTTCGTGGCCGGCGCGCTCGTCGCGCTGCCGGCGATCATGGCCCAACGCCGAGGCTGATCCCGGTCCGCTGGCACGGCTGTCCGCGCGGCCCCTGCCAGGGCCGCAGCGGCCACGATCGGGAAAGGAGAAGCAAGGGATGGCGAGCGAAACGACCCTCCTGTGTGCGAAGTGCGGCGGGCCCGCCGACGGATGGAAGTGTGCGATCTGCGGTTCGGTGGCGAAGGAGCACGACGCCGGACACCTACACGTTGGCTCCGACCGATACTGCACGCTGAAGTGTGCCGGGTGCGGCCAGGCCGACGTGCTGTGCACTTGCGTGTAGCTGGGGACCGGGCCTGACCCCAGACAAGTCCCCGGTAGACGGTGTCAGGGAACTCTCGGGAACGCACACGAGGGCACTCAAGGGACTCGAGGGACCGTGTAAGAGTGGCGCTCTCGCCCGACGGGTGGCAGGCCTAGATGGTCCCATGGGTCAGCTCTCGACCGTGGCGTTCCCGACGAGCACCATCGGGTTGGACGGCCGCGAAAGAACCAGGCTGCTGAGGTCAGGGTAGCCACGCGGACCGATCGGTCCGAGTAGGGTGAGGCGCGGCGCAGGCATTGAACGGGGGAGTAGGTCTCGCGAGGGAAGGAGGAGCACATGGTGAAGGCGGGGCTACTTGCCCGCATGGAAACGAAGCCGGGCAAGGAAGAGGAGGTCGCCGCGTTCCTGGAGGGCGCGCTGCCCCTGGTGCAGGAGGAGCCGGACACCGTCACGTGGTACGCGATCCGCATCGGCCCTTCTGAGTTCGGCATCTTCGACACGTTTGAGGACGACGCCGGCCGGCAGGCCCATCTTTCAGGCAACGTGGCCGAGGCCCTCCTGGCGAATGCGCCCGAGCTCTTCGTCCGCCCGCCGGACATCCGGCCGGTCGACGTCTTGGCGTCGAAGTAGTCCCGCTTGCGCGTCGCATATCGACGAGGCAGCGCATCATTCCGCAGGAAGCGCAACGGAGAATGTGAGCTCGCCGACGGCGAGGTTGCCGGAATTGCCGTTCACGCGTGCCCGCGTCGCGTCGTTGTCCGAGCCTGGCGAGGTGCTCGTCTCGAGTAGGTCAGGGAGTTGGTGGCGGGAGCGGGTATGGGGCTCGCCACCGGGGGGTGCACGAGCTCCAGGGCGTCCGTATCCGCAAACGGGCTCCGCCACGACGGGGCCTCGAAGGGCTCGCCGAAATGGTCGGTCTCGCGAACGATCTTCCCGGCTTCCAGCTCGAAGACGCTGCAGCCGTGGAAGATCTGTCCCCCGTAGTCCCCGACCTGTTCGGTGAACCAGAGGTCGCCGCTTCCCAGGACCCTCCGGAGCGTACGTGGGAGCCGCGTCCGGGCGGTTCTTGTGGACCTCGAGGATGAGCCGTGGCCCTGCCGCCACCGGACACGAGCCCATGCTCATCGAGGAGGGCTTGCACAGGAAGTCCGTTTCACGAACCTGGGCCCGGCACCTCCGGTCTGAGGGGGCCCACATCAGGCGGTACGAAATCCGGACTACCTCTCTCGCGGACGTGTGGAACAATCCGGGCCAGTGGACCCCTACGGCGAGTTCTGCGCACTTACCCTGGCCGCCCAAGATCCTCGCGGACCGGTGGACCCCACTCATCGTCCGGGAGCTCCTCGCCGGGCATACCCGGTTCAATGATCTCCACCGGCGGCTCCCCAGGATCTCCCGTTCGATCCTCTCTGACCGCCTCCCCTCGAGCGGGAGGGGATCGTCTATCGGCGCATGGGCCCAACGGCCGTGCGCTCGCCTATCTCTTGACCCCGGCCGGGCGGGAAGCGGAGCAGGTCGTGGCCAGCCTGCGGGAGTGGGGCAAGCGAAGGAAACTGCGCCACGAGGTCTCGCCGGGCGCTTCGGTCGCTACGACAGCAGTCACGTTCATGACCCTCCCCCCCAAGTCCCAGTTACGGATACGCCATCCCCAGCTGGCCGAGTAGGGCCGCAGTGCCCTTGGATCTGAAGTTCCCGATGATCACCAGGAAGATCACCATGGCCAGCCACCTCCCTCTCCGGCGCTCGGATGCCCGATGCATGCGGTTTTCCACCGTTTCCGTGCAGGCTCGCGCACCAGTCGTGCTCGTAACAGGGCCGTAAGCCCCCTGATCCATCGGGCTTCTTGGCGGGGGAAGTTCCCATAGAGTCTCGGCCCTCGGGGTTGAGTGCGGACGTTCCCTCGATGCAGCGAGGTCCTCGTCCTCAACGCGTGGCGCTCCTTCGGCCTCGGGGGTACCAGCGAGACCAAATCAGAGGATGAGGCGATAGAACTGGTCGACCAGGCCACCCGCGACCTCAAGGACTCAGGGATCAGCGCCAGGGGAGAGGTCCACCCCGGCCTCTACGGCTTTGCCGCAGAGGAGGTCTTGGCGATGGCGGAGTCCGAAGACGCCGACATGATCGTGATGGGCTCCCGCGGACTATCCGATCTGAAGGGGTTGTTGGTGCGAGCTGGGTGGGCCCGGCATCCGATCCCTCCAATGCAGAAGGCCTGGGCTGTACTCCCGATGCAGACTGGTGGCCCCCGTCGAAGGCGCCGAGCCCTCATGTGAAGCAGCCGGTGATCCTGGTGTAGACGACGAGTGGGCATCCCTTGCCCCGGACCCGAGATGGAGGAGCACCGGGCCAGTTCATGCGTAAGCCTCTGGCCAAGCGAGGGCCTGCTCCTCGCATGCTGATGAAGCAACGCCAAGACGCCTCCCCATTTCGCTTGCGGCGGGTCGGGGAGGCGTCGGTTGACACCGTGTGGTTTCTCCTAGACGGCCACTCGGTCCGCAGAGGCGCGCTCGGCGGGAGCGAAGATCTGCTCGGTGGGCGACACTTGGAGCAGATGCCAGAAGCCGAGGACTGTCAGCACGAACATCACGATACCCATCCCGAGGGCCGCGATGCTTCCGATCAGTGCGAGCTCTCCGAGCTTCCAGAATGCGTAGGCGTTGAGCAGCAGTCCCCGCAGGGTCTCGCCCCTGAACAAGGTCTGGACCTGGCCGGCCAACTCTTGATTGTCAGGGTTGGCCCGAGACAGCGTGCTGACTTCCGCATAGGTCTTTCCGCCGGCGATTCCCTTGAGGTGCACGGCGATGAAGTGGTCGGCGTAGGCCTGAGCCTGCTCTCCGTTCACCAGCTGCTGGCCCGCGTACTTGTTCAGATACTTCCCGATCTGTGGATCGGCCAGCGCTTCGCTGCCCTTCGGCGGGAAGTAGATCTTCTGGGCAACGAGCTGGTCGTGAACCTTGCCGTTGGCGAAGCTGTAGCCCCAGAAGGCGAGGACACCGGCAACCAGGAGCGCCGCCGTTAGCACCACCCCTCCGAAAGACAACAGCTTGTCGAATGTTCTGCGAGACATCGCCTGCTCCTTTCCTCCTTGGCCGGCTCCCCGGCCTTGTTGCGACTCAAGGTATCGAGTGGCGGCGGGGCGCTCATGGGCCGGAGGACCCCATCGCTAGGGGCCATACAGCCAGAGATGGGCCGTGGGCCGGCTACTGGACGATCACGGCGGTGGCCATCCCGAACATCCCCTGGGGCCCTTCGACGTGGCTGAGGATGTGGCAGTGAAGCGCCCACACCCCAGGATGGGTCGTGCGCACGAGCACGTCGTAGGTCTCACCAGGCGCGACGACCAGCGTGTCTGCGCTGTAGGGGCGCCGCATCGCGGCCCCGTCCTGAGCGATCACGGTGAAGTGGTATCCGTGGAGATGCAGGGGGTGGAGCATCTGGCCCACGTTCGCCAGTCGGATGAGCATGGTCTGTCCGACCTTGGCCAAGAGGGGAGCGGTAGCCGGCCATCCCTTGCCGTCGATCGTGTAGCCGAGGGTTCCGTCGTTCAAGACCTCCGAGTACTCGACGTCCCATGAAGTCCGACGGGGCTCGACGACGAACGCCCCGTACAGGCCGTCGCCGACCTGCTCGGTCGAGTTGAAGTGGGAGTGGTACAGGTAGGTCCCCGGTGGATCCACCACCTTGAACTGGTAGGTAAACGTCTCACCGGGCATGACCGGATCCTGGGTGACGTAGGGAACGCCGTCCATGGCGTTCGGCACGGTGATCCCGTGCCAGTGGATCGTCGTGGGCTGGGCTAGGTGATTGGTCAGCTCGATTCGCACCGCATCGCCTCGGTGGACGCGGATCTGGGGGCCGGGAACCTGCTCGTTGTATGCGAGCGCGGTGACGAACTGGCCCGGAGAGACTTCCCACCGCACCGGCTGGGCCATCAAGCGGAAGACCTTGACCCCCGTCGCCATCTCGGGTTTCAAAACCTGGTTTCCCTGGCCCTGGGTCTTCGCGGGGTAAGCCTTCATCGAACGCTCGTGCATGGCGGCCATCTGATCCCCGGTCATCGAGTCACCCGAACCCTGATCGGACATCCCCGACATCGACGAGGCCGCGGTTCCCCTCGTCGCGGCAGCCGCAGAGCTGGCGGCCGGAGTCGCGCTACGTCGACTCAAGCCGTCGAAGAGCAGCATCACGACAACGGCGGCGGCCATGACTATCACCAGGCCACGAAACAACGGGTCGCGTTCGGGATCGGTGCGCGGCATGAGGGCTTCTCCTTCCATGTGCCGACACGGCCCGTGCGGCCGGTCGGACGTCATGCGCCCAGTTTCTGGATAGAGAGGTGACCGGCCCCCGGGGAGATCGGCCCAGAATCGGCGGGACTATCGGCCCTCGGGCCCCGCGGGACTGTTGGCCCTCAGGCCCCCGGGGTTGTGGTGTGGCGGGCGAGGTATGCGGCCGCCTCTGCCCGCCGGGCCACCTCGAGCTTGGACAAGATGCTGGAGACGTAGTTCTTCACCGTCTTCTCCGCCAGATGCAGCTCCTCGCCGATCTCCTTGTTGGTCTTGCCCGCCGCCACGAGCGACAGGATGCGCTCCTCCTGCGGGGAGAGGCGAGCGAGCTTCTCGTCCTTCATCAGGTGCTTGCCCTTGCGGAGACGCTCGAGGACCGACTTCGTCACCGCGGGGTCCAAGAGGCTGTCTCCCTGGCCCACCGCACGGATGGCCCGGACCAGTTCTCCTCCCTTGACCTGCTTGAGCACGTATCCCGAGGCGCCGGCCATGATCGAGGCGAACAGGGCCTCGTCGTCGGCGAACGAGGTCAGCATGAGCACCTGGGTCTTGGGGCGACGGGCTCGGATCTCCCGTGTGGCCTCGATCCCGCTCCCGTCGGCCAGGCGGACGTCCATGACCACGACATCCGGTCGTGCCCGCTCGGCCTGCTCGATGGCGTCCTTGACGGTACCCGCCTCTCCGGCCACGACAATGTCCCCGGTGGCTTTGAGGAGGGCAGCGAGGCCGCTGCGGACCACTTCATGGTCGTCGACGAGCAGCACCCTGAGCGGGGGAGCCATCCGGCTCATGCTCCCATTCCCGGGGTCACCCATCAACAGCGCTTGTGACTCGATCACGTGGTGTCCCTCGTGATAGGGGCCCCACCAGCTTCTCACCAGCTCGATCAAGGAAGTTCTTGACGGTCGCCTCGGCCACTCGGTGCAGCAGCGTTCGGTCGATGGCCCGGCCGAGCGGACCGAGCGGCGGCCTGTACCGGGCGCTGATGGAGAGCTGGGTCCGGTTTGGCCCGAGGGCCGCCACTTCGAGATCAGCCTCCAGCGAGGGAAACAGTCCCTCGGCGAGCGTAGCCTTCCAGGTCATGGGCAGGATCGTCTTGGAGGCGATCCGAAACGGCTGCCCCAGCTCGATCCGGACTTGCTTCTCGAGCCGGTGGGCTCCCGGGCCGACCCCGACTTCGGCGAGAAGCCTCTCCCCACCAGCATCGGCGTCGCTGGCTAGTCCCGGGACCCAGTCCTCGGGACTGGTAAGTAGCGCGGCCTCTACCTCCTGGAAGGGGCGAGGCAACTCCAAGTAGTAGCGCACGAACATGATCTGAAGCATGACCTCCATCGGGGCCTGAGCCATGGGCTAATGGTCCTGATCTTTGGGGGCCGAGTGGCTCACGAGCTCCGCTTCACCGCTCATCAAACTGCGGATAGAAGAGTCCCGGCTGAGGAGGGACGGATGGGAGAGAGCACGCGATCGGTCCTGCTCGTGGAGCACGACCCGGAGCTTAAGGACCGGATCGGTGGGTGGCTGGAAGACGGCGGGCTCGACGTCTACCTCTGCCCCGGTCCTTCAGCCCCCACCTACAGCTGCATCGCATCGGAAGGACAGGCTTGCCCGCTGGTCCAAGCCGCAGATCTGGTCGTGCTCGACCTTTGGCTGGCGACCGACAGCGTCATGATGGGGACATCAGCATCTCAGCTGCTGTCGTTCTACCTGTCCTCGGGCAAGCCGGTCGTTGTCGTCGACCATGGGCACGACGAGCTCCGATCCTTCCGCGAGGAGGTCGCCGCGGTTCTCGAATTCCCGCCGGAGCGACGCGACCTGATCGAGACAGTGCAGATTCTGCTCACACCGCCCGGCCAAGCTCGTTTCAGACGTGGGTGAATGTTCCTGCCCGGGGTGATTGCGCTGCTGGTGATTGCGCTCCTGGTAAGCGTCGCGTTCCTGGGTGGCATCTCCCTCCTCGCCTGGATCCTCGATCGGACCCGAAAGCTACGGGAGGATAGGCAGGATCAGGGCTCACCTGCAGATGGACGAAAGCCGCCTGAGCCTGGCTGTCTACAGGGGCATCGTGATGGCGACGGTGGTGCCCTCGCCGGCGGTGCTGACGACCTTCAGCTTCCCGCCAAGTGAGGCGGCTCGCTCATCGAGGTTCCGCAGCCCTTGGCCCTTGTTCCTGGCCTGCTCCAGATCGAACCCCAGCCCGTCGTCGTCGATCTCCAAGATCCCAGCCCCGTCGTCCGACCTACTCAGCGACACCCGGCACGTGGCTGCCCCGGCATGCCGGCCGACGTTCGACAGGGCCTCGCGGGCGAGCTGGACCACGTCCGCGGCGCGCGAAGCGAGTTCGGAGGCAATCGTGCCGTCGATCTCCACTACCGTGGTCACCCCGGTCTTCTGCTCGAAGTCCGTGGCCAATTGCCGGATGGCCTGGTCCAGCTGGCGATCTGCAAGGATGCCGGGGCGAAGCCCGAAGATGTAGTTGCGTAGATCCCGGATGACGCGGTCGATCTCGTTGACGGCTCCCTCGATGCGTGCTTCCAGTTCAGCATCCTTGCTCAAGGTCCCCGCGGCCTGGAGGCCCATCCCAACGGCGAACAGGGACTGGATCACTCCATCATGGAGTTCCTTGGCGATCCGCTCTCTGTCCTCCATGACGGCCAGCCGCCGGAGCTCGCGATGGACTCTCCCGTACTCAAGGGCGACGGAGGCCTGACCGGCGAAGGTCTCCAGCATCTGCAGGGCGTCCTCGTCGAATCGTCGGCCGCTCAGACGATTGGCCACGGCCAGAGTGCCCAGAGGTCGATCGCCTGCCGCGAGCGGCACCAATATCGCGGGCCCCATCTCGCCCTCCCGAACGATGGGTTGGTACGTGCGCTCGTCGGCCGATGCATCGTCCAGGATGACGGGCTTCCCCGACCGGATGACGTCACCCGATACCGATCCTTCGATGGGAAACACACGTCCACGGAGCCTCTCCGCGTTCGCGCCCTCCGCTGCCGCTAGGAGCAACGACCCTTCCTCTGGAGCGGGCGTGGCGATCGTGGCCAGGTCGGCGTCGACCAATTCCTTGGCCCTGCGAGCCACCAGCTCCAGTACACCGTCCGGTTCTGTCTGCTCCAGGATCGCGTTGGCGATCTCGCGGACCGCTTCCAGCCGCTGCTCTCGTAGGCGAGCCTCTTCGTACAAGCGGGCGTTCTCGACGGCGACCCCGGCCTGGGTGGCTAATACGACCAGTGCTTCCTCGTCCTCGGTCCCGAACTCTGGGGCGCCCTGTTTCTCGGTGAGGTAGATGTTTCCGAACACCCTTCCCCGCGCCTTCACCGGGGCTCCCAAGAACGAATGCATGGGTGGGTGGTTGGGCGGGAAGCCAACCGAGCGCGGGTCCTTCGAGATCTCGCTGAGCCGGAGCGGACGCGCGTCCCGGATCAGCACCCCGAGGATGCCCCGGCCCGTGGGAGGATGGCCGATGGCTCGCCGCTGCTCGGGGGTGACGCCGGTAGTGACGAACTCGACGATCCGTTCGTTGGGGCCGAGCACGCCGAGGGCTCCGTACTTGGCCCCGGTGATCTGTACGGCCAGGTCGACGATCCGCTGGAGAACTGCGTCGAGCGACAGTTCGGAAGCCAGGGCAAGCCCTGCCTCCAGGAGCAGACTTGTCCGATCCCCCTCGCGGTCCGCCATCGACCAGACAAGCTACCACCGGAGGGCCGACTGACCGGCGTCTGGGGGCCGCCCGGCCCTAAGACATGGAAGCGGCCACTCCTATCGTTGATCCGTGGGATCCGAAAGGAGACTGCCCATGAGGAAGACGGTCGAAGACGTGATGACGAAGACAGTCGTCGTTGTGGGCGACTCAGCCTCGTTCAAAGAGATGGTCGAGCTGATGGACGAATTCCGCGTGAGCGCCCTACCCGTCCTTGACGCCGACCGCCGTGTGGCCGGCATCGTGTCCGAGGCGGATCTCCTGCTCAAGGAGGAGCGGCCCGGCGGACACGACTTCTTCGTGGGTCGACGTCGCCGTCTCGAACGAAACAAGGCCGACGGCCTCGTGGCGAGCCAGATCATGAGCAGGCCGGCCATCACCATCTGCCCGGACGCCCCCCTGGCGGAGGCGGCACGGCTGATGCACCGCGAAGGGGTAAAGCGACTCCCAGTGGTCGACGCCGAAGAGAGGTTGGTCGGCATCGTGAGCCGGGCTGATCTGTTGCGGGTGTTTCTTCGCTCCGACGAGGAGATCTGCCGCGAGGTGACCCGCGAGGTCATCGAGCGCACCCTGTGGATCGATCCCCCCACGATCGAAGTGCTTGTGCACGAGGGTGTGGTGATCCTGCAAGGAGTGGCCGAGCGGAAGAGCCTCATCCCGATCATCCTGGAGTTCGTGAAGCAGGTCGATGGGGTGATCGGGGTGGAGAGTCACATTAGCTACGACATCGATGACGAGATCCACCACCCCGGATTCGTCACTCCCTGGGGGGTGACCGCGGCCGGCATGAGGCCCGGACGCTGACGAGAACCTCGCGGAGTGGTGAAAGCCGAGAGAAGGTCACAGGGCCAGGGAGGTGAGGGGGAGCCCGGCCATCACCAAGAACGCGATGGCTCCGTTCGCATGGCCCTGACGTAGCCTGCCTGGGTGAGCGTGATGGCGGAGCTGCACCCCGCTCCTTCCGCGGTCGGGCTCAGGAACGCCGAGCGGCCAATGGGGGTGGCGGAGCGGGCGCTTCCACCCTGATCCGGGCATCCACGACGACTGCCGAATCCGGCAGAGCCATGACGGGATTGAGGTCGATCTCGGCAATCTCGGGATGGGCCTCGACTAGGGCGCTCACTCGGAGGAGCAGTTCCTCCACCGCCGGCACGTCGGCCGCTGGAGCTCCCCGGAAACCCTCGAGCAGAGGATAGATCCGGAGCGACCGGAGCATGTCACGGGCGTCGATGTCCGTCAGGGGAGTGATGCGGACGGCAAGATCCGTGGTGAGCTCCACAGCCGTTCCTCCTGCACCGCAGGCCACGACGGGGCCGAACAGGGGATCGTGCACGACACCTACGATCAATTCCACACCGGACGGGACCATGCGCTGGACGAGGAAGCCCTCCACCTTGTGCCCCAGGGCCGCAACGTGCTCTCGCATCTCACGGACGGCCTTGGCCACGTTCGTCGGTCCCAGGAGTCCGAGCCGCACGCCGCCCGCGTCCGTCTTATGGATCAGGGTAGGGGCGATGGCCTTCAGCGCCACCGGACCATCCAGGTCCCTTGCGGCCTGAGCGGCTGCCCGCCCGGACCGGGCGATACGCCAATCCGCCAGGGGGACTCCGTAGCATCCGAGCAGCCGAGCCACCTCGTCGGGGCCAAGCCAGCACGGGCCGCGCTCGAGAGCCTCGGCGATGACTCCAGCCGCTTCGTCCCGCCGGAGGCCCTGTAGATCCGGGATTCTTCCTTCAGCCGACCGACGCCAGGTCCCGTACTGGACGGCGCGGGCCAGTGCCCGTGCCGCGTCCTCGGGAAACCGGTACGAAGGGATGGCCCGCCCGCCTTGGCGAAGTTCCTCCGGCATCCCGTGAGCAGACATGAATACGGTCAGGATCGGAAGCTTCTCCTGCAGGGCCGCGGTGCCTTCACGGATGGCGGTGGCAACCTCGTCGGCTCGGGTGAGCAGTGGGGGGACAAAGATAGCGATGATCGCGTTCACTCCTGCCTCCGCCACGATGCCGATCGCACGACGGTAGTGATCAGCAGACGCCGAAGCGATCATGTCGACTGGATTCGCGAGCGAAGCCTCCGGCGGCAAGAAGTCGGCAAGGGCGTGGCGGGTCGGCTCGGGCAGCGCCACGACGTCCAGACCGGCACCCTCACAGGCATCGGCGCACAGGATGCCCAGCCCCCCTGCATTCGTCAGGATGGCTACACGGTTGCCCGCGGGAACCGGCTGGTTCGCGAGAAGCGAGGCGACGTCGAACATCTCGCCCAGCGTGTCGGTTCGGATCACTCCGGCCTGCTTGAAGAGAGCGTCGACGGTTACGTCGGACGCGGCCAGGAGCGCGCCTGTATGGGACGACGTCGCCCTTGCTCCCGCAGTCGATCGGCCACTCTTGACCGCGATGATCGGCTTGGTCTTGCCGACCTGCCGGGTGATCCGAGCAAACTTCCTCGGGTTCCCGAAGGACTCCAGGTACAGGAGGATGACTTCGGTGTCGTCGTCTTCTGTCCAGTAGTGGAGCAAGTCGTTGCCGGAGATGTCGGCCTTGTTGCCGACCGAAACGAACGAGGAAAGGCCCAGCCCGAGCTCACCGGCGTACTCGATCACCGCCAAGCCGAGCGCGCCGCTCTGCGAGGAGAACGCCACGTGTCCGTGAGGAGGCACCTGCGGACCGAAGGTCGCGTTCAACCTAACGTCCGGAGCGAGGTTCATGATCCCCATGCAGTTCGGACCGATGAGTCGCATGCCGAACTCACGGCACAGCGAGAGTAACTCACGCTGGAGCCGGCGACCTTCCTCCCCGGTCTCGGCGAAACCGGAGGAGATGACCACGAGGCTTCGCACGCCTTTCGTCCCGCACTCCCGGACGGCGTCCATGACGGCCACGGCGGGGACCACGACCACCGCCAGGTCCACTGGACCGGGCACGTCCACGATCGAGGGGTAGGCCCGGACGGACTGGACCACTTCGGTCTTCGGATTGATCGGGTACACAGGCCCGTTGAACTCAGTGACCAAGAGATTGCGGAAAACCTCGCCCCCGATGGTGCCCCTGGACCTGGAGGCGCCGATGACCGCCACTGAGCGTGGGGCCAGGAATCCCTTGATGGCGGCCTGGGCAGCCGTCTGCTCCCGGCGCTCGAATCGATCCAGGGCGTCGGCCGTGAGGGCGGTGGGGAACTCCGCCACGATCTCGCCCGGCTCCGAACGCATCTCCACGGGGAACCCGCTCTCCCTGAATACCTCGACCATCTTGTGGTTCTGGGGCAGGACCCGTGCCTCGAACGTGGCGATGCCGTTCTGCTGGGCGACTTCAGCGAGATGGCCGAGCAGGATGGTGCCAAGGCCCCGGCCCTGGAACGCGTCCGAGATGGCGAAGGCGACCTCGGCCCGATCGCCTTGGATCCTCAAATAGATAGCATGAGCCACCACCATCGGAGGCTCACCGCTTGTGGCCAAGAGGCTGTACCGATCTCGGTAGTCCACGTCCACCGCCCGCCCGGCGGCCCACTTCAGGTCCACGGCGCCCGAGAAGAACCGGAAGTAGCGAGACTGTTCGGACAGGCTCGCCAGGAAGTCGAGGATCCCGCCTTCATCGTCCGGTCGCACCGGCCGGATGTGGATCGTCGACCCGTCCCGAAGGGCCACGTCGGCTTCTCGGTGCGCTGGGTAGCTGGCAGGGGGAGACGTGAGCTCACTCACTCCGGAGGGATCCTAGTGTGCGAACTGTATCGCCCCCCCGGGCCACAAGGCCCACCCGAGAGGGGGCGCCCGGCCCCATGTGCCCCCTCCTCGCCCCTCTAGCGTCGGGGTAGAAGGAGGCCAGAGATGAGTCGATGGGAGGAGTTCAGGCAGTGTCCACATTGCGGCCTCGACCTCGCCACCGGAGAAGGAGAGCGGGCCTGTGCCTGGGGTGACTGCCCGTACCTCCCGGAGGAACTCGATGTCTACTGCGAGCAGTGCAGGTTCAACTTCTACACGATGGAAGGGAACCCGCCCTGCCCGGACCCCTTGACGTGCCAGCACGGCGAGGAGCCCTTGGCCCACCTCGAGAACTACCGCAGGTGGCAGGCAGGCGCAGGCAGGGAAGTACCGGCTCGCTGAGGAGCTGTCCTGGCCGACCGCCAGGAGGAGCGGTGAGGGCCCCAGATTACGCCGGGGCCCTCGATCGTCGAAATACCTGTTGTCTGCGCGCTAGTCCTTTGCGAATTTCTCGAAGAAGCTTGGGAACGTGCCAACGAGGCCGAGCGCGAGCATCAGACCGGTCATCCAGTAGACCGTAGCCGGCCTGATGTCCCTGCCCCGAAGGGCCACGCTCAGCACGGCCCAGGCCGCCAGCCAGGCCGCCACGGCGATGATCGTCTTGCCCGAGAGCGGCCCCACCCGCGAGGAGAACTGCAGCCAATCCTTCGCTGCGGTGCTGGCCTCCGCCAAGGCAGTCAGGAACCCGAGCACGAGCACCCCGAATCCCGCGGCCAGGAAGGCGGCAGCCACCGGCCAGAAAGGTTTGTCTCCTTCGGTTTCCTCGGCAGCCGAGCCGGAGGAGGCCTCAGGCACCGCGTCGACGTTTCTCACCTCGTCCTCCTTTCCCGGGCTACGTCACTTGATGGGAGCGACCTTGTTGATGAACGCGCCGAAGATCCCGGCAACGCCAGCGGTGGCGAACGCTCCGACGAACAAGATCGTCAGCGCCCGCCGGACCCCTTGATGCTTGATGAGTTGCCTGCCGTAGTAGGTGACGGCGAAGGCCACGGCAGTCGCCAGGATCGGGGCGATCCAGGCGATGTGCTCCTTCCACTCCATCCCGAACGTGTGCCAACTCTTCGTGTTCGGATCGGCCAGGAGGAGTGACCTGGGACTATCGCCGGCCGTGGATCGGTACCATGGGTACACGATCCAGGTTCCGGTGATGACGGTGGCCCAGGCCACCACCGCCATGGTCCACGTGCCGGCAATGAGCCGGCGGGTCCGCTCCTTGATCCCTTCTGCAGTGATCAATCCCGGCCGCAGGCTGTACAGGCCGGCCAGTCCCCCCGCGAAGGCCAACAGGAACAAGGCTCCGAGGACCATCCCGTGGATCACTGTCCACGTCTCGCGGTCGGTCAGGTGCATGCTGCCCCCTTTCATCTGTCTGCCTGCAGTCTTCCTCGGTCAGCTGAGGAGGGTTAGGCGTCTTCGGCCCTACTTTCCCGGGTCGTTGGCCCCGGTTGGCGCCTGATCTGATTCGGCCAGACCGACATCAACAGTACGGGGAGACTACCTCCACCCATGACGAGGAGCCATTCTCGGAGCGTGGGGTGGGCGGCGCCGAACGCGTTGTGTGCCGCCGGCCAGGCCCCCCACGGCAAACTGAAGGATGTCCCCCCCGCCACCGCAACCTGGAGCCAACGATTGGCCAGGATCCACGGACTACTTCGCCCTTTTCTCGAGCTGTTCCAGAGCAGCTCGGATGCTGTCTATCTCTCCCGCCTGGAGGATGGGGTTATCCTCGACGTGAATGAGTCCTTCCTCTCTCTTCGCGGGCTCACCGCGCACAGACCGTCGGTCGAACGCCAGGCCAGCTGGGGATCTTCGTTCGGCCCGAGGACGTGCATGCCCTCGAGGACGGGCTGGAGACTCAGGGGGCGGGTCGAGAGGCGGCAGGTTCGGATGCGAAACCTCTGGAGCGAGGAGTTCACGCTCGCTCTGTCGGTGGTGGTGACGAAGTGGCGGGAGACCGACGTCATCTTGGGCATCGGTCGGCCGGTCATTCGCGGCCCCGTCGAACTCACCCGGGCGGGAATCTGATCGCCGCTCCAGATGATGGAGGGTCGGGGGCCTCTCGAATCGAGGGTCGTTCGGCCTCATACCGAGCAAGGCCTGGCTTCCTACGCTTACCTCTGGTTCATCAGAGCAAAGGAGGCGGCGATGTTTGGAAAGATCCTAGTTGCGGTGGATGCCTCGGAACCCTCCGATCGGGCTGCATCGGTCGCCGCGGAGCTTGCCGGGAGGGTCGTGGCCGAGATCCAGACGGGCATGCATGGAGGAATCGCCCGCCAGATCCTCGATTTCGCGAAGCAGGGGGGGTCGGGCTCATCGTGATGGGCTCACGTGGCCTGTCTGATATCCGCAGATTGGTGCTCGGCAGCGTGACGCACAAGGTCCTTCACCACGCCGAATGCCCGGTCCTGGCGGTCCGCTGAGTGCGGCCGGCGGCTCCCGAGACAGCGCCCTGATGTCGGAGGCCCAAGGCGCTCGGGGGAGCCTGCTGACCTCTAACGGGTCGGTATCCATCTACCGACTGGCGTGGCTCGATGAGCATGGTGTCGCCGACACGGGCCGGCTCCCCCATACCGTGAAGGTCTTCGTGGAGAACGTCCTGCGTCGAGCCGCTTCGAACTCGGCCGATGATGCCGCGGTTTCATCACTGGCCCGGTGGCCCCACGGCAGTCTCACTGAATTCGGGTTCGTCCCGGCCCGGATCCTCATGCAGGACTTCACCGGGGTTCCGGCACTGGTCGACCTGGCTGCCATGCGCTCGGCGCTGGCCCGCGCCGGCGGCGACCCAGGAGCGGTCAGTCCCCTCGTGCCGGCGGATCTCGTGATCGACCACTCGGTGCAGGTGGACCATTTCGGCGGGCCCGGGGCCTACTCGGCCAATCTCGACTGGGAGTATCGGCGCAACGGCGAGCGTTACGCGATGCTCAGGTGGGCCCAGCAAGCCTTCCGGGGGTTCCGGCTCGTTCCCCCAGGAATGGGGATCTGCCACCAGGTGAACCTGGAATACCTGGCTCAGGTGGTTCAGGTCCACGGAGGTGAAGCGTTCCCGGACACCGTGCTTGGCACGGATTCCCACACCACGATGGTCAACGGCCTCGGGGTGCTGGGTTGGGGCGTTGGGGGCATCGAGGCTGAGGCCGCCATGCTGGGGCAGCCGCTTTCCATTCCCCGGCCGGTCGTGACAGGAGTCCGCTTGGTCGGCGATCTCCCGGGCGGCGCCACGGCCACCGACCTCGTGCTGACGCTCACCCAGATGCTCCGAGCTCACGGTGTCGTCGGGAAGTTCGTGGAGTTCTTCGGCGCGGGGCTTTCGAAGTTGCCGGTTCCGGACCGAGCCACTCTGTCGAACATGGCGCCTGAGTATGGCGCCACCGCGGCCCTGTTTCCGGTGGACTCCCAGACTCTGCGGTACCTGGCCGAGACCGGCCGGGGGGCTCTGGTCGACTTGGTGGAGCGCTACACCAAGGAGCAGGGGCTCTTTCGCACCGACGCCGATCCCGACCCCGAGTTCACCGAGCTCCTCCATCTGGACCTGTCATCAGTGGAGCCCTCTATGGCGGGTCCTAGGCGTCCTCAGGACCGGGTGCCTCTGGCGCGGGTGCCCCGGTCGTTCTCGGAGGCCTTTCCGGCGGCTCGGTCGCACCGGGACAGTGAAGTGAGGGACGGCTCGGTGGTGATCGCCGCTATCACCAGCTGCACGAACACGTCAAACCCGAATGTCATGGTGGCGGCGGGGCTGCTCGCTCGAAACGCAGTCGAGGCCGGCCTACGGTCCGAACCCTGGGTGAAGACGAGTCTCGCTCCCGGGTCGCGGGTCGTGTCGGACTACCTCGACAGGGCGGGCCTGACACCCTACCTGGAGACGCTCGGGTTCTCCGTGGTCGGGTACGGCTGCACCACGTGCATCGGCAACTCCGGGCCGCTGCCCGAACAGCTCGCGGCGGTCGTCCGGGACCGCGATCTCGCGGTGGTGGCGGTCCTCTCGGGGAATCGAAACTTCGACGGCCGGATCCACCCCCTGGTCCGGGCGAGCTATCTGGCCTCTCCGCCGCTCTGCGTGGCCTACGCCCTCGCCGGCCGGATCGATGTCGACCTGACAGCGGATCCCCTCGGGCGGCGCGAGGACGGCTCACCGGTCTACCTCCGCGACGTCTGGCCGACGCCCGACGAGGTCAGCCACCTGGTGACTTCGGCTATGTCTGCGGATGAGTTCGAACGGGAGTACGCGAGGATCTTCCGCGGCGACCAGCGTTGGAAGGCCATGGCGGTCGCCACGGGAGCGATATATGAGTGGGACTCCCTCTCAACCTACGTGCGCGAGCCCCCCTTCTTCCACGGGATCGAGGCACCACCGATCGACCCCCGCGAGATCGTGGAAGCCCGGGCCCTGGTCGTGTTGGGGGACTCGGTGACGACCGACCACATCTCTCCGGCGGGATCCATCGACCCGGCGTCTCCGGCCGGCCGGTACCTTCAGGAACGTGGAGTGGTGCCCGCGGATTTCAACAGCTACGGCTCGAGGCGTGGAAACCATGAAGTCATGATCAGGGGGACGTTCGCCAACGTCCGACTGCGCAACGGGTTGGCCCAGGGGCAGGAGGGCCCGTGGACCGAGCACCTTCCCGATGGCGAACCAATGACCATTTACGAGGCGGCCCTCCGTTACTCGCGGGAAGGCACGCCGCTCGTGGTGCTGGCGGGCAAGGAGTACGGTTCAGGGAGCTCCAGGGACTGGGCGGCCAAGGGCACTGGGCTTCTCGGGATCAGGGCCGTCATCGCCGAGAGCTTCGAGCGGATCCACAGAAGCAACCTGGCGGCCGTAGGCGTCCTTCCTCTTCAATTCCTGCCTGGCGAGTCCATGGAATCGCTCGGCCTGAGCGGGCGCGAGCGCTTCACCATCCACAGTTCGGACCCGGAGACGTCGGCGCTCGGCGAGATGGCCGTCGAGGCGATCGGTAACGACGGCCGGGTCACGTCATTCAGGGTGAGGGTGAGGATCGACAGCCCGGCCGAGGCAGCCTACTACCGAAGTGGAGGCGTCCTCCCGATGATCGCGAGGCGGCTCCTCGCCGAATCCCCGACAGACCGCTTCACGGGCTGACCTCAGCGATTCTGCCGATGGTCACCCAGGAGACGGGACCTCTAGCCCCGGATTTCGCATCTAGCTGGACCTACGGTGGATCTCGCTAGGGAAGGCGTTGACAGGAGGTGGGTGCGGTGGCGAGTCAGACCGTGGTGGCAGAGCGGAGCCTCGAGCAGCTGGTCCTGGAGAGCGAGGCACGCCAGGCAGCCGAGGAAGACGATGAGGAAGCCGTCCTCGACGAGCTCATCAGGGAGTTCGCCGACATCAGGGCCGAGCCCTTCGTCGACGAGGAGTTCATGCGGGAGGACGAGTTCGCTTGCCGCTCTTGCCGGTTGATCTTGAATCGATCCCTGCTGGCGGACCGGAGTCGATTCCTCTGCGTCGACTGCATCGAACAGTAAGCGATGGAGTCGAGGCAGGTGAGCTTAGGGCCACGTGCCTCGCAATTCGACCCGATGGGGACTGTGTTCGTCCAGGCAGTCCGACCCACCAATCGATGATGAGGTCGGCCGGCGGGTCGACGCTCAGGAGTGGTTGCCTGGTTCCCGCGCCCTACACTGCCGCGTAGGCGGGCTCCAGCTGTTCCTCCCAATGGCGATCATGGCTGACTGCCGGGCAGATCATCGTCCGGAGCACCCCGGGGATCGAGCCGATCCTGTCGGCGACGAACTGTGCAAACTGGTCCAAGCTCGGCGCCGAGGCCCTCGCGATCACGTCATAGGCCCCGGTGACCGCATCCGCGTGGGCGATCCCTGTCAGCGCCCGAACCTCATTGACCACCCGGCCGACTCTGCCCGCCTCCGCGTAGATCAGAATGTAGCTCTCGATCACTGGGTCCTCCTTCCGCTCTCGGTCGTGGATGTCCCCGTATCTCTGGCCCTCTCTGCCTGGGCCACCCGCTTCACTGCGGCGATCGAGGCGAGTGTAGCCTTGACCCCTGCCCCACTCACAGGGGCAAATGACCCGGAATCAGGGGGTCCTCCGGGCCCCTGACCGCTCCTGGACCACAGGTCGGCTGATCCGCTCCCTTACCCTTGCCCGACACAAGGGCGTTATGGCCAAGGGCCGGGAGAGGCACACGCCTCTCCCGGCACTGTCAGTGTTCGCCCGGTTCAGTGCACGAACGCGAACTCCGTGACCACCTTGGATGCGCGCTCGACCTGCTCGGTGATGGCTTCACCGAAGTCGAGCCACTCCAGCCGCAGGTGCTCGACCGCGAACTGGGCCCGGGCTATGATCCACTGGAACTTCTCGGTCTCGATCACTTTCAGGAGCGAGTCCCGCTCTCCCTTTGTGAGCCAGAAGCCAGTGTCAGCCTCCCAGTCGCCGGTCGTGTAGATGAACGGCTCGTAGTAGGTGATGAACCCCGCCTCGAGCTGCTCCCCGAGGAACTCCTTCGTCTCTGCGAACAGCTCGATGGCCTGCTGTTCCCGCCCCGGGACCAGTTTGCCGTACTTGACGATCAGCGCGACCTCCATCACAACCTCCCCCTCTTTGTCCATTCCGATGCCAGGCACCTGCGCCGTCCTCACCTCCTTGCACCATGCGACCTGCAGCGGCGCACAGCCTGTCACCCGAGATGGGCTCTCTGGAAGGGCCAGGGGTCCCTTCCCTGACGGGACCCCATAAGGAGCTCTCGGAAGCCCTCTCGGTCGATGAACCGCATCGCGCCCTCCTCGAACGATCACCCTCAATCCTGGTGGGGGGAGCTGGGCCCGGGTTGGGCCTAACGGCACGCCTTCGGGGGGCCGCTGGTCCCCGCGTTCGAGCTAGAGGAGATCGTGAGGCGGGCTCGGCACGGTCCGGTGCGGACAATCGGGACGAACGTCCCGCTCTGTTCGTGACCTCCGACCCTCTCGACGTCCTTCTCGCGCTCATACGGTAACGGGCGTCCGATCCGTCGACCGGGGCCGAGACTTGGCGCTCGGTTCGCATCGGAGGAGGGGGTAGGTGAGGGCCGATAGGTCATCCCCTTTGGGGTCGATCCCGAGTCTTCCTCCCATGACAGAATGCTGACCGGCGTTCCGGGCAGGGGTGGGGGAGGCCCCAAGGCGGAGGATGGAATACATGGCACGCCTGTTCGGGCGTGACTGGTATCGGGTCCTGGTCAGCTCGCTGGCCCTTCCGATGGCAGCGGTCGCTGCTCTCGTTGTAGGAGCGGCGATGTTGCTGGCTCTGGGTGCCAATCCGTTCACTGCCTATCGCGCCCTGGTGGAGGGAGCATTCGGCAGCGTCGACGCGCTGACCTCTACGGCAATCAAGGCGGTCCCGCTCGTGCTGGTGGGCGTGGGGATCACCATCGCCTTCCGGGCGAACGTGCTCAACATCGGGGGCGAGGGGCAGATGGTCGCGGGCGGACTGACGGCAACGGTGACGGCGCTGACTGTTCCGAACCTCCCCAGGCCGCTCATGATCCCGGTCGTCCTCCTGGCTGGAGCTGTGGGCGGGGGCGCCTGGGGAGCCATCCCGGGAGCATTGAAGGCCTACCTCAACGTGAACGAGATCTTGAGCACCATCATGTTGAACATCGTGGCCGTCCAGGTCATGAACTATCTGCTGGCGGGACCGCTCCGGGACAGCCAGCAGACCGCGGTGTTCGCCAGCATCCCTCAGACGGAGCGGCTCTCCCGGAACGCGGACCTGCCCATCCTGATCGGCAACACCCGGCTGCATGCGGGCGTGATCGTGGCCGTGCTCGCCGCCGTCCTGGCGTACGTCCTCCTTTGGCGGACAACCTTCGGGTTCCGGCTCAGAGCCGTGGGGCTGTCCCGGGAGGCCTCCGGCTATGCAGGGATGCCAGTCCGGCGGACGATCACCCTCGCTCTTTCACTGAGCGGGGCCATGGCCGGCCTGGCCGGGGCTGTGCTCGTCTTCGGAAGTGAGTCACACCGGATGGTGACGGACGGAACTGCCACGGGCTTCACCGGAGCGGCCGGCTTCAACGGCATCGTAGCGGCGCTGTTCGGAGGGTTGCACCCGCTGTGGACGATCCTGTCCGCGTTCGTCTTCGGTGGCCTTCTGGTGGGAGGCAACGCGGTGCAGAGGGCGGTCCAGGTCCCGTCCGCCTTCATCGTGGGGCTCAATGGATTGGTGGTGGTCTTCGTGGTGTCGACGGAGTTCATCCGCCGGCGAGTCCGGCTTCGCCCGGTTGCCGCGGAGGGAGCGCGGCACGCGGGCGTCGCGCCCGAGCCCACGGGCGGTGTAGAAGGACCGCCCGTCGCAAACAGGGTGGAAGGATGAGACAGTTCCTCACCGTCTCGGTTCTCACGGCTACGGCGGCCTCGGGGATCCGGCTGGCCGCCCCGTTCCTCCTGGCATCTCTGGGCGAGACCATGGGACAGCGAAGCGGCGTCCTGAACCTCGGCGTCGACGGCGTGATGCTGCTCGGCGCTTTCGGGGCCTACTTCACCGTCCTCGAGACTGGCAGCCTGTGGCTGGCCATGCTCATCGGGATAGTCATCGGCATCGTAATGGGAGTGCTCACAGGGGTCGTGAGCGTCACGTTGAAGGCTGAACAGGGCATCAGCGGCATCGGCGTGTATCTCTTCGGCCTGGGCATCAGCGACCTCCTGTTCCAGAAACTGGTGGGCACCCCCAGGCCCGTCTCGACGCTCCCCGCCCTTCAGATCCCACTGCTGGGAGACCTCCCCCTGGTGGGCAAGATGCTGTTTCGCCACAACGCACTGGTGTACCTGGCCTTTGCACTCGTGCCTCTGCTCACCTTTGTCCTCAATCGCACCACCTACGGGGTCAAGATCAAGGCCGTGGGTGAGACCCCCGCCGCCGCCGACAGCCTCGGGGTGAGCGTGACTCTCATCCGATACTCCACGGTCATCCTGGGGAACATGCTGGCCGGCCTGGCGGGGGCGACGCTTGCCCTGGAGCTCGGCATCTTCCAGCAGAATCTGACCCAGGGACAGGGGTTCATCGCCATCGCCCTGGTCTACTTCGGTGCGTGGCGTCCTTACGGCGTGATGGGTGGGTCGCTCCTGTACGGGATGGTCGCGGCCACGGTCCTCTCGTGGAAGACGCTGGGCATCATTCCTCGGAGCGCTTCCGATCTGGCGGGGATGGCGCCTGCGGTGCTCACCATCATCGCGCTGGTCGTCGTGGCGCGGCGTTTCAGACAACCGACGGCTCTGGCCAGACCGTACCGACGAGGAGCTTGATGAAGCTCGGGAAGAATCCCGAGAGGAAGGGGGAATCATGAGAACCAGATGGATCCGTTTGACGATCCTGACGGCGATCACGCTGCTGATCGCCACGGCTTGTGGCAACGAGACCACGCCGAGCCAGGGGACCAGCCCGACGGGCGGGGCGGCCAAGCCCCTCCGAGTTGCCGTGGTGGCACCGAGTGCTCCGAACGACCTGGCGTTCACACAGTCGATCGTGGACGCCCTCGACCGGCTCAAGGGCCAGCAGAACCTCGAGGTCGCGGTATCCGACAGCCTGTTCGTGGTGGACGACGCGGCCGCTGCCATCCGCGATTATGCGTCGAAGGGGTACGACCTCGTCATCGCCCACGGTTCCCAGTTCGGGGCGTCCGTGCAGGAGATCGCCCCCGACTTCCCGAAGGTGTCCTTCGCCTGGGGGACCGCCGGCGACACGTTCGGCCAATCGAACGTCTTCGCCTATCAGGCCGCATCCGATGAAGGTGGTTACGTGGAGGGCGTGATGGCTGCGGGTCTCAGCAAGAGCAAGATCATCGGCGTCGTCGGGCCCATCGAGGTGGGCGACGCCAAGCTGTACGTCGACGGGTTCAAAGCGGGAGCCAGGGCCGCGGACCCCTCTGTGGACGTGCGGGTGAACTACACGGGATCGTTCAGCGACGTCGCGCTGGCATCCGAGGCCGCAAACAGCTTCGTCGCGGCGGGCGCCGACGTGATGACGGGAACCGCCCAGATGGTGGTGGGAGCCGTCGGCGTGGCCAAGGGAAAGAACGTCGCCTGGTTCGGCACTCAGTCGAACCAGGCATCGCTCGCCCCCACGGTCGTCGTGGCGTCGCAGGTCTACCACTGGGAAGTCGTCCTCTCCCAGATCATCGATTCCATCAGGGCCGGCACAGTCGGCGGCAAGTCGTTCACCATCAACCTGGCGAACGACGGCGAGGTCATCGAGTTCAACGACGGCTATAGCCTCCCTGCCGACGTGAAATCCAAGGGCGAGGAGGCCATCACGGGGATCAAGGACGGCTCCATCAAGACCGGGGCCTCGGGGTAGGCAGACGGAAGATGTCGGAGACCGACGTGGGAGCGGGCATCCCGGGAGGCGCTCCAGCAAGGGAGGAAGCTCCCATGGTGCAGATGATCGGCATAACCAAGCGCTTCCCGGGAGTGCTCGCCAACGCGAAGATCGACTTCGACGTCAAGTCCGGAGAAGTGCACTCGTTGCTCGGGGAGAACGGAGCCGGGAAGAGCACACTCATGCGGATCCTGTACGGCCTGTACGAGGCAGACGAGGGCGATATCCAGCTGGGTGGCCGACCCGTACGCATCACCTCGCCTGCCGTGGCCATCAAGCAGGGGATCGGGATGATCCATCAGCATTTCATGTTGGTGCCGACACTGACCGTAGCCGACAACGTGGCCCTTGGCTTGCCATCGACCCGGGGTCCCCTGACCGAACCGACCCGCGTCGCGGCCCGCATCCGAAAGCTGTCCGGTGAGTACCACCTGAAGGTCGACCCCGAGGCATATGTCTGGCAACTATCGGTCGGGGAGCGTCAGCGCGTGGAGATCATGAAGGCCCTGTATCGGAATGCTTCCCTGCTCATCCTGGACGAGCCCACCGCCGTCCTCACCCCCCAGGAAGTGGACGACCTGTTCGTCATCCTGCGCCAGATGGTCCAGGACGGCCGGGGGCTGGTGTTCATCTCCCACAAGATCCGCGAAGTCCTGGCGTTGTCCGATCGCATCACCGTGCTGCGAAACGGGCGGACGGTGGGGACGGTCCTCCCGAGCGAGGTGACCCGTCGCGACCTGGCGCACATGATGGTCGGTCGCGACGTCGGCTTCGCCCAGGAGCGGTCCGCGGCCAAGGCGGGAGAAGTTCGCCTTGCCGTCAAGGATCTGGTTGTACCGGGCGACCGCGGAAGCGACGCAGTGATTGGTCTGGACCTGGAGGTCCGATCGGGGGAGGTCGTCGGCATCGCCGGGGTCTCGGGCAACGGGCAGCGGGAGCTGGCCGAGGCCATAGCCGGCCTCCGAACCCCCTCCAGGGGAACCATTCGGATGGAGGGTGTCGATTTGGCCGGGCGCGGCCCAGCCGAGATCCGTGCGGCCGGCCTCGGCTACGTACCCGAAGAGCGGATGCGCGATGGCGTGATCGGCGACTTCACCGTGTCGGACAACCTGATCCTCGTGGACAGCCGAAGTCGGCGCTTGTCCCGGTGGGGATTCCTTCGCCAGGGGGTCATCCGTCGCCGCTGTGAGGAGTTGGTCGCCGCCTTCAGCGTCAAGACTCCCGGACTGACCACGCCCGCCAGGAACCTGTCCGGAGGCAACATCCAGAAACTCATCCTTGCTCGTGAGCTGTCTGGAGACCCCCGCGTGCTCCTGGTCTCCCAACCCACCCGCGGCGTGGACGTTGGAGCGGCGGAGTACATCCACAGCCGGCTTATGGAGCAGCGTCGCCGAGGGACGGCCATCCTCATCATCTCCGGCGACCTGGACGAGGTGCTGGCCCTCTCTGACCGGATCGTGGTCATGTACGAGGGAACGATCATCGGGGAGGTCGATCCCGGCGAGGCCTCGCGAGGGACCCTCGGCCTGATGATGGCCGGGGTGCGGACCGACTCGGTCGGAGACCAGGTTTCGAGCGGTACCACTGGATAGCAGGCTCGGGCACCTGGGACCAGGCGGGTGATCCGCGGGTGATCCGCGATCTCTCAGGTATGGAAACGGCTCGAGTACGAGATCAACGCCTGCATGTAGTTCGAACGCTCGAAGGCAGACGGATCTGGGCTGGCGACCTGGCTGAGGCTGCCCCTGGCCTGTTGCACCGACTCGTAGCCCTGAGTGTCCAGCCACACGTCGATGCCGTCGAGGACGAGGCTGGCGTACTCCGGGCCGTGGTGAAGCAGGGCGGAGGTCATCATGACAACGTCGGCTAGGCTGGGCGAGCCAGCGCGAGCGCGCCGATCAAGAGCCCAGGCTGGTCAGCTCCTTGTCTCTCGTGTCTTCGCAGCCAGACGATTTGACGTCTCTGTTCCCCCGGGGAGGTTTCAGACCTCCTGGCCTTGCTCCTTGGCCATCTCGACGATGTTCCGAACCGCCTCTCCCGGGGAGATGGCGTTCGCCTCAGCCGAGGCAACGATCTCGCTCCAGAGAATGTTGCGCTCGTCATTGTGAGCATCCTCAGGGATGCCACATCCGCAATTCGCACACATGACGCCTCCCTTCCACTCGCCGGTCAAGGGGCTGACTCTAACGCCAACGCAGCCTAGTAGAAGAGGTTCTGGACGTCAAATCTTGTGTGAGCGATCGCATGTTTTAGAATGAGGCACGAATGAACAGAAGTCAATCGGAACGCGATCTGCATGACTTGGCACTGCTGTCTGAGCCGGTGCGCCGTGAGCTGTATGACTACGTGGCTGCAAGCCCAACCGCGATCGGGCGAGACGAGGCAGCACGTGAGGTCGGAGTTTCCAGAAGCCTGGCAGCCTTTCACCTGGATCGGCTGGTGGAAGCCGGCCTCCTGGATACCGAATACCTGCGTCTCTCAGGGCGGACAGGACCCGGCGCGGGCCGACCGTCTAAGTTGTACCGGCGCTCCGCCCGAGAGTTCGAGGTCTCCATTCCACCCCGCGACTACGAGGTTCCCGCCCGGCTACTGGCGGGCGTCATGAGCGGGCCCACACCGTCCCTGGAAGCAGCGATCGAGCGAGCCCGGGTAGCCGGCTTGAAACTGGGAGAGACGCTTCGTCGGCAAGAGCGAAGGAGGAGTCGAAAGCGCCTGGTGGCCTCCCTTCGAGTCGCCTTGAGGGACCGCGGGTTCGATCCACAGCCCGAAGGCAAGAAGGAACTTCGACTCGGCAACTGCCCCTTCGATTCCCTGGCCCGCGAGTACACCAGTCTGATGTGCGGGATGAACTACGCCATGATGAGTGGGGTGGCCCGGGGTCTCAAGGTGCCCGGGGTCGAGGCCATCTT
>WNGA01008811.1_pt1 | contig 25597 bp, 28 predicted proteins | sample 5400061 | NCBI WGS metagenome assembly WNGA01 (sample SAMN13153366, study PRJNA577476) | soil metagenome | isolation source: 100 cm soil or saprolite under grassland replicate 2 | place: USA:California | collected 2016-06-15 | reverse complement strand
GGAATTGATACATATCGGTGATAGAGGACGATATGAATGCCATAATTGACATGTCAAAACAACTCATGTCGTATGCAAGATAAGGAATCTGCAGCAAACAAGCAGAGAGACTTGTTTTCAATTGGGGAGATCGATGGTAACTCCAATTCTGCACTTCTTGCATTTTCGTTGCGATCTCATCAGGACATATCGTCATTACCCTAATATTGTAATTTGTAACCTCTCAAGCTATACTTTCTGCTAGTCCTATCATACCAAATTTGCTTGCACAATAAGCCGAAATATCTTCAAACCCAACTTTACCGGCACCGGAACTTACGTTTATGAAAACACCAAGGTTTTTCTTTATCATATGAGGAACAATCGCTTTACAAAATAGAAAAGCTCCTTTAAGATTTATGTCCTAGTGATATACCCGTTATAAAAATAAGTAATGATAATGGAAAGATATTTGGACCATTATTGAAACTCGCCTCTAATGGGACGCAGTAGAGAGGCAAAGCCATTGTTGTGGTAACTAACTGAACCTTATCCTAGAAACAGCCACGACACTCGTCTCTGCAATCAAAAACCAAGTCAGAAAACCTCCTGATATCCCCGAGATGATCGATTCGCACAGCAGCAACTACCGCTAGTCCGTGGCTGTCATCTATATCTCGGAGGTTTATATTATGCGATAGTAGATGTGATTCTAGTTCCGCCCTATATTTTGAGTTGCTTTATTCTCATTAATTAAATCCTCCAGACTTTGCCCGTTTGTGGGTAGAAATATTTACAATCCTGATAGTCCTATAATTATAAATGTAGATGTGCATATTATGTTATATGCGACTAAACTGTCAAGATATTATTTTTTATCGTAGACTTTGGCTTGCGCCACTAATGATAATAGGTTTGTCGAATGATTGTCCATTATCACTGCTCTCTCTAAATAATACTTGCTTTTGTCCGGTGTTTTTATCAATATCTATCCATGAGATAAATACATTCTTTCCTTGAACAGCCGTTCTTGCACCTATTGAACGTGCATCTGAAGAATTGCTTATGTTCATTGTGTCACTAAAAGTCTTTCCGCCATCACTACTTTTTGCAAATGATACTTCCCAATTTCCAGTTGTATTATCCCACCATACTGCGTATTCATTATTGCCAGATGCAGAAACAATGGTATCAACAGAAATGGTATCAGATGGAGGAGCTTTTAGTGTTTTAACTGGGGAATTACCAATACTCTTAAGCATGATTGCATCACCAAACGTTTTACCGTTATTATTACTCACTTTAGAGAATTCTTGCCAATCTCCTGTTTTATTATCCCACCAAGTAACGTAAACATTATTTCCTTGAGCTGATATTTGACTATCAGCAGAGCCACCTTTAGCATTACTTAAGTTTATTTCCTTACCAAATGTTTTACCCCCATCAATATTGGCAGCAAAAAATACTTCATTGTTCCCGGTCTTATTATCCCACCAAGTAAGATAGATATTATTATCAGACACAGCCATTGATGCTCTTGGGCCTGAATAAAGGCGAATAGAGGTGCCATCTCAGATTCGATCAAGTGCTGCCGTCGTAATGCTAATAATTAAAAGTGAAGCCAAGCCTACTGCTATACTAATAATAATCAAAGCTAAACTTAATCTTGTCATCGATTGCCTTTCGGGAAGGTATTATTTAAGAAATTAAAAGTTAAGACCGCCCATACTAAAAGTTCAGCCTCCCAACATTAGCGGCAAGCTTGCAATGATCTCGTAGTATCTAAATGCCTAGACTATTTAGGGCCGTCTCTCGAGCCATTTTCCAAATCGTGACAAATACCTGAAGCCATGACCTCTTGAATAGAGCAGACGCAACCGGGAAAACATGACAAAATTTATGGTCGTATAATATCGTGACCGGGCTGCCCGCGGCGCACCGAAGTCTGAAAGGGACTAAACTCTTTTTCTTCTTTCTTCCTTACAAATGACGCCCATTGCTTTATTACAAGCCTGACTATATGCGAAATGGTTGGCTGAGTTATCATATTCTTGTTATACAATATTTTGGCGTATTTATTGAGGAGCTGAAAATCTTCTAAAGATATGTTGCTGGAAACTACCTTCTCTAATTTCTCTGTGTGTTCCTTTCTCGGCATTATGTATAATTCTATATATGTATCTTTTAAATTTTTATTTATCAATAGATCCATAGTCGACAAGACCTTGAGCTCAAACAGCCAGAGGACCAGAAACTGCGTAAAAATTTTGTTAGGGCTTAGTCTGGGCTATAGTCGTAGCACCACCAGCTTCAGGGCGACATAAGAATATATACGGCAAAAGTACATCATTCTGTACCTTAGTATTTTTCTAAGTTCCATTGTTTTGGGAGAATAATGGAAGAGCTGTCTTTGAGCTTAGCCTTTATAATATTTTATCTATCATGTCAAACCTAACGTATCAAATGATGAATCGGCTTTAGCAAGGCCAAGGCTCAGAGTGATTTAGTGTGGTCCTATTATTCTAACCGAAATTCTCCTATAATATCTCAGAATGCTTATTTTAATGAATATAAGATAAGGACTATATGAGATCGTTCAATAATAAAAACAAAGTAGAAGTGGCCGTTCTAGGAGCAGCGACTACAATTCTTCTTGTTGCAGCAGTCAACATTGGCATTGGGCATATTTTCACAAATGCTTATGCTCAAATAGATATGACAAACAATACATTATTTGTCACAGGTTCTGCGACGAACCAAACTAAACCTGATAAAGTTACAGTTTCATTAGGAGTTGAGACAACTAATTCAACCGCGCAGGCAACCCTTACGGCAAATTCTGATCTAATGAACAAGGTATTGGGCGTGCTTAAGGCATCAGGCGTTCAAGAAAATGAAATGAGTACTTCAACATTTAGCATAACTCCTAACTACAATTACTCGTCTAACACTAATCAGGGCAAACTAACTGGATTCACAGTAAGCAATTCAATACATATTGAAAGCAGTAACATGGTAAGTGTATCTAAATGGATTGATGCAGCGGTATCGGCAGGAGCGAATAATGTAAACAACGTCTACTTCAGTGTATCTGAAAATATTGAAGGACGCTATTAACAATGCAAAAACCAAGGCTGATATTGCTGCTAGTGCTGCTGGCTTGAAATTGAAAGGAGTTAAGTCAATACAAGTTGGAGAAGCACAACTGCCTCCTCCCGTACCTGTCTACAATGCTAAGGCTTTCGACGGTGCTGCAGCATCACCTACCCCAATAATATCAGGACAACAAGAGATTTCTGCGACCGTGAGTGTTGTCTACCTCATAGGATAGACAAATCCTTTCTATTACATGAAGCATATCAACAAATGCAAAAGGGACTAAGTCTAGCCTATGGGCCAAATCCTACCCCCTTGTTATAGTCAATGATTCATCTAGACATCAAATATAATTTGGCGGTAAACTCTTTTCTTATGTGGGCCTTTACAATGGATGATATGGGAGAAAGTAACTACTAAAACTGAAACATTTAGGTAAGGCTGCAGTTTCTATACTCCGCAAGATTTTCATTTTATTTAACACATCACCTAATTGCACAGCATATGTCCACCGGCTTTCCATTCATTTCTAACTTTTTATGACTGGTGAATCAAAAAGGAGGCACGTCATTAACTAAGTTAATTGGTTGAACCGAATTTGTTTAATCATAAACATTGTCATGTAAGAAAGAACGACGTACTTTTTAATCTTTAACACAGTTGATTAGGTCCGTTACGGTAACCAAATAGATAATAAGTACTCATTTTCTTCAATAATGAAACGTATCCAACTCAATCCAAGTCGGTAGATGGGGAATTGAAAGACACAGATATATGTATAATCGAAGAAAGAATAAGGCGGAGCGACTTAAAATGGATGCTTACTTAGAAGAAGAACTTTATGATATTCTCACTTACTGCATACAAAATCCTAATGGTAGTGATCTTGAACTAAAAAGAAAAAGAGTCGAAGAAATAGGAAACGAATTACATTCTGATGGAGGGCTCGATTCTATGGAAAATATGTTTTACTCAATAGAATTCAGAATTAAGGATGAATTAAAAAAAGATGCGAAACCTTATCGTTCATGGTGGAATGGGATTTCTGAAGATTGGAAATGCTAATTTCAAATTCGTAAGACAGTACCGCCAATATTTGACCCTATTGCTACAAGAATTTACTGTAAATTATAGGATGAAGTATGAATGAAAGTATAAAACAGCACTCTCATTCGCCCCCTAAATTTGCATACCGTCACTGATCCACCCACTCAACCTCGTTACTTATTTGCTTAATTGTTCACTCTTGTTGGATTGCCTATTAGATATACATTTCCCGCAGAATTAATACATGTTGCACCTGCTGCACATTGATTGCGTTGGACTATTCTTTGTTGCGAGTTAACATCGGCATTATCCTTACCATTTATGGTAATTTCATTTCCTCCTTCGTTGATACATTGCGAGTTCTCGCACTCATTAGTCTGCTCTATCTTCTGATTGAACTTTCCCGAAAATTTTCCTCTCAGCTTGTCAATGGTAAATTGATTATAACCTTCATTGATGCATTCAGAATCGACGCATAAATTGTGCTGCCTTAGCTCTTGGTGCACTTTAGCATGTATTTTTTGTTTAAGCCCCTTAATCATTTCTGCAGCATTAAACCCTAAGTTACTACATGCAGAATTTTCTGTACATACACTATGTTGCTTTAAGGTCTGACCCAACCTGAAATCTGCAATTTTAGACGCGCCTGCCATGCCGAACGAGCTTAAGAGCAGAGCTATTGATAATGACAGTGAGAGTAATACGAACCCCAGTTTAATTGTGTGGATTTTCATCAGCAAAACATTTTTCTCTGAAATTATAAGAGCCTTGAGGACGCTCTGTCTAGAGCTTCATAATAGATTCATCGTTTATATTTTGCTTAAGAACTCGTTATAAGGCAGGTATCAAAATTATTTATTTGTGAGAAATCTAAAATCAGAGGTTTTAGTTCGAAATCCGATATTTGTTCTAATGGTGCTTTTAACATCTTTGATACTTGTAGCACTTGCAGGACCTTATTTTGTGTATGCTCAATCTTACAGCCCAAATACAAATTACACTTCACAGAGCTTAGGAGTAAAGATAACCGCCCCCAAATCAAATGAAGTAGTTCCCACAGGGCAGCTTACTGTCAATGGAACTTCATCTGATACATCGGAGACAAATTGTCAGGTCTATATAGACTGGAATGACGTCAAGCCTATGCAAAATGTTACTGGACAAGGACCAGGAGGGCCAGACGATTTCTCAAGCTGGACTTTTACTTATACTCAAAATTATCACCTCATAGTAGAAGGAACCAATGAACTAACCTCTAAGATCTCTTGTAACGGTGACTATGGAATCAGCAATATGACAAAGTATTACAGTATTAATGTTACTGGATCAACTAGCCCAAATAGACCTAATATCACTACTACATCTGGTAACACTCCTAACTTTGATAATTTCACGACGGTATTCCATGGTACAGGATCCTCCCCCATACTGCCCCAATACTTAAACACGGTAGCGAATGATTCGCAATCTACTAATGACAATGCTGCGAAGGAGACTGGAAAATCTACGACTTATGCTGCGATCAATAGTAATTATAATAAAGATGCTAACAATTATGAGGCGTTGTCGAGTCAATACTCTGCTGTGACTGGCCAGGGAAACTATTATAGCTCAAACACAAATACTAAAACGGATAGCAGCATAGAAAGCAACAAGAAACTTACTGATAATAAAAAGGACGGGAACATTAAATCATTTTCAATGAAGAATTTCATGTCTTTGAATGTTGATAAGACCAAGTATAAACCATTTAAGTTTAAATTTAAATGGTATAATGGGAATGAAAACGGAGACTTTAATTCTGAAGAATTGAGTAAATATATTCATAATCGCATAAAGGAAAGGCTCGATAGGATATCAGAAAGGCTGCTAGACTAGGTAGACTAAGACTTGAAGTATTTTTTCTTCACCTCACAAACTTTTGGAATGATTTAGAACGATCTAATATTATTTTTCCTTACCCTTTTCAATTATTAGAGGTCACTTAAAAAGAAAAATAGGTACTCAAAACAGAGTAGAAAAGTTTATGGTTTTAAGGCATTAGGGCCATTTGGAATTTCGGGGAATACTTTTCTAACATCCAGTAGCCTTTTTCTAAGGGTCACTATACTCATGTTTGCAGCCTGTGATAAGTTAACCTGACTGACTTTTTCGCCCTGTGCTAAACACGCACCATATAGAACGGCTACTGCCAGTGCGTTTGGATCTTTTCCATATGAGACGGGATTTTCTTTAATAACGGCCATCATATCCGCTGCTTTTCTCAGTGATTTTTCACTTACGCCTGCATTGCTGGCAATACGAGACAGATGAGACCGAGCATCAATCTCGGGAAGTCTGATCCTTAAGCGTCTCAACAGTAGCCTATAGCATTTACCGGCAAATACCTTGTCTGTATCTATTTCTTTTGAAATTTCTTCCATCGATCTTAGTGCACCTGCTTCTCTACACGCAGTATATACACAGGCTACAACAAACCCTTTGATAGATCTACCTTTAATTACGTTTAAGTCAAGAATTTTCCTATAGTAATATGCAGCTTTCTCAGTTATTGGATCGCTTAAAGACAATTTGTCTTTAACTCTTAACAGCAATGAAAATGCGTTCTTCAAGTTTCTATGATAACTTCGATTAGTATTAGATATTTTATTCCAGCGTATTATTCTCTGCATATTACCTCGTTGTTCGGCATTCAAAGCAGTACCATTTCCATCCGTTACTGAATATGGGATTACAGTTGAAAGACCCTTATCCGCCTGCGTAAGACTGGAAGGCATACCTGTATGGAGGCCGGATTGATCTTTCTCAAATTGGATGTTCGTGTCACTTTCTGAAGACTCTAATTTTTCTGCCAACACAATGCCGCAGCTCTGACAAAATTTCTCACCCATTTCTGGGTCGAATACGATGTTTGTGCCTTCGCATTCAGCACATGTCACAATATTTTGTGGGTCGACACTCAGTGAAGATTTAGGAAACTCGCCTATTAATTTGCTCATCAAAGGGAGATAATGACATAATCTTATAAGAACCATGTTTACTTTGTGACTTAATATATTGCAGTATAACACAATTGATGCACTCAGACACAAACGTCCTTTATCATTGAATGAGGTTAGGATGATGAGATCAAAATAGATGTTTTAGCATATAGGGAGAAATAAAGAGGTGTCTTTATTCTAATTTGCCCCTAATTGAAAAAATCAATCACACAGATAACTCTTTCAGTTGTAGTTCGCTATAAATGTGTAAAAAGTAGGTTTAACAATGTGTATTGACTCAAGCTGCCTATGAAAAATCTGTAGTTACTTTCTTACTTAATAACTGACACGAAATTAGTAAAAAAGAAAAGAAGCAGATCGGATATAATTGGATTGATATTAGAGGCAGCTAACGGAGGAGCAACTAAAACCAAAATAATGTACAAATCTTATTTGTCGTTTGCACAGTTGAGAGACTATCTAGCGATGTTAACAGAACAAGGTTTGGTAGAATTTGATGAACTAGGACATAGGTTCAAAACCACAAGTAAAGGGTTACAAGTATTGCGACTTCAGAACCAAATAAACGAAGAATTTGATGCAATAGATGACGGATGGAAGAGACGAGTGGCAATAGAGGTTCACTAAAAATATTATCTTTTAACACCCATCAAAGGAAGATGTACTTTACAAACCAGATAGTGCGATGTAATCCAATCTTACAATATTCAATAAATTTTTAGATTTGTATGTGGTCTAACGTGAAATATTGAATAATTTATTTGTGTTGTATATGTGTATAGGCTACCGCCTTTAATAATATTCTTGTATCGTAAATAAGAGTTGAGCAAGACAGCAATCTTTACAATTCCGTTGATATTATTTTCTACTATTATAATTATATTGCTCGTTACCTCCCCCATATCATCAACATTGAAGATATCAGCTCAAAATACGAGTTCTGTGATTAATGATATACTCCATCAAATTAATGAGACTAAGGAGGCATTAAAGAAACAGGATAATACTTCTGTCCTAATGCACTTAACTCAATTAGAAAGATACTTGACAAATATTACTATCAATACAAACGGTACTGCCAATACTCTTTCTCCTAACGCTACTTCTTTCCCTACTAACTTCACCAATACAAATATCAAAATTCAGAAAAATATAACTCTGCAAGAAAATCTTCCAACTAACACTATTCAACTGAATGTAAAAGAGAAGAAAGGGATTTACACTTGGACAAATAAAGATGGCACAAATCCAAATCTGAATTTCAAATTGACGGCAAACAACCTAATACAAATAAAGAATCCCACTAAAACAATACACAAGCTCATTATAACTTTAGAAGGGAGAGAAGTATCGTCAAGCGGAGATATTAGTTCTGGCAAGTCGGGCAAATTAGTATCTACGCCAGTTAGTGCAGCCGAAAATCTAGAATATTACTGTCAATATCATCCAGCTACTATGAAAGGAAGAATAATAATTTCTCCTTAATTTGTCTGGATTTTATCTTGGGATTAGCTTTACTCATTAATATTAGCATTCTCTTATCCTGTTGGAATTGTTCGAATGGTTCCTTCAGTAGATGTTGAATTATTATAGATATATTTGCTGACTTTTTTCCAGACCAAACCATTATGATTCCCGTCATTATTATTACTAGCTCTAATTGCCCAAAAGTCGTAGTCTCCATATTTTCTATCTCCTACGCTGTTAAGTGTTGTATTACCAGTGATCCCTCTGTATGAATTTGCTACATTCTCAAAAGTTTTCTTCAACGAATTAAAATCACTCTGTGTTGCATTCATTTTGATTTCATTTTCAGTTAAAGACGCGATCCAGAAGATATCATATGCTACACTGGCATAAGACCTTGGACTCCTTTCTAATACTCTATGGATTTCATTTTCTACACGGTTTAGCCTGACGTCATTGTCGTTCTCAACACCGAAAATAGGATTACTAATATTAGTCTTGAGTGCAAAGTTCGCAGCCCCTATATTTTTAATTAGATTGTTGTTTAAGGCAGAACCATCACTTCCGTACCATTTTACTGTAGGAAGCACTGTCCGGTAATCGCCCTGAATAAAAATTGGTGCTATCTCATCGAATGCAACGACATATAGCCCTACCTTATCTGCTCCATATTGTGATATTGCCTGTTTCACCTTATTTTCCAAAGACTTCAATTCTTGATCCCAAATGATAAAATTTATTCTATTAAGGCTCGCTGAAAAGTCTCCAGTATGTGGAATATATCCAACTCCATCGATTACTTTGCCTCCTAACCGTTTAAAGTTTTTTACAGTTGCATCAACTAAACCGTTGCCATAAACATCAGTTCTCCAGAAGGGAACAATTACTCTAACCCCATCATCCCACATTTGTTGTGATACCGCTTGAGCCTGATGAGTATCATCCGGAACCAATCTTAAAATATTGTTGCCTGCTAACCCACCCCGAATGTCCATCGAAGGCGCCGTACTCGATGGACTGACCAGTAGAATACCATTTTCATTTGCATAGACTTCTACTGCTTGAAGCTCGGCACTAGTGGCAGGTCCTATGACTATCTTTATATTTTTTGCTTCCAATTGTTTTAATTTTTCCAGACTGACTAGTGGATTAGTTTCTGTATCTTCTACAATTAGTTCTACTCTACTACTAGAATTAATTTTAGAAAAATAATCGTTTACATCTTCAACTGCAATATGTAAAGCTGCTTCCTCCGACTCACCAAGAGAAGAAGAAATGCCAGTCAACGGAAGAATAGCACCCAATGTTAAAGTAGGCTTGATAACTCCATTAGAAGGAGAAAATACTACCTCCGAATTTGGATTAATAAGCCAAGAAAACAATGACGATGCTGAAGAAAACATCGCTGGATGTAGAGTATAACTAATAATGATAATTGCAATTCCCATAATGCCAGTAGTAATGGCTATACCAGATACTGCACGAATTGTCCGTTTTAAAGGTATCACAGTTTTCTTCTTTTTATTTTTTTCGAGGGTGTAGTTACTATTTGAATCATCGGTGTTACTGGCCTGAGTATCATTGAAATTAGTAGAGATACGTGCTGGTTCGGGCAATGTTTTGAATCCTCTCATTTGAGGTCTATGGGAATCATCACGAGCATCAGCTACACGTACGTCATGGCCTTCACCATCATGTTCGTGCTCCACTAAGAATTTGATGTACCACAACAATCCAGCGGCTATGACCAGATAGTGCGCAGCAAAAAATAAGGAGGAAAGCCATAATTGACTTACAAACGAAGTTAGAATAATGGGTACAAACCAGCTATCCGACAGAGCGATTAGGAAAATCCCTGCTGATTCACATATCCATGGGGTAAACCATAATGGCTCTTTTCTAAAGTTTACCAAAATTATGATTGCTGGAACCATTAACACAGCATCAAGAATAGGATAAGCACTAATTACTGTAAACATAGCTACGCCCCTAGGAGAAGACAAATCTGCAAAGTTAATGGTAACGCCTATTGTATAGCTAAGAAATATTGCGCTCCCTAATGTGCTTACAATTACAGCCCTTCTACTGAAATGAAATTTTTTGTGGAACTGAACATAAGTCTCAAATAGATAATAAGCGAGAAATCCATAAGCTGCTAACCATAAGAAATCTGCCGCTGATGGAACAGGTGATACCAATTCTAGAACAATTTCATACGTTGCCCAAACAATATCAGCACAGAGCCACAAGCATAATCCGATAGCGAGAGCAATTCGTGTTCTTCTGTAGACTCCTCTAAGATTTTTGCGTCTGTATAAAACGAATACGGCTAGAATAGCTGCAATTGAGGCATTAATGGTTATTATCCAACTGGAATAGAAACTCTTGGTTTTAATTTCAGCAAAAAAGATTATAGAATCTGAGATAAGAATAGCTGTAAGAAGTCCCAGGAAAAGAGTCGTTCGATTGAAATGTATGCTGCCAATCAAAAATAATATCGCCCATAAGGAAAAAGCTATACCATCAAAAAATAGATCTGAGAGCTAATTAATACAAAAAGAACAATAAAGACTTGGCTTTTGTTTTTGTTCTTAATTGCTAGAATCAAGCCAATCTTTTGATGATATTTAAGCCCAGCCATGTTGGTATTTAGTCTTGAACCCAAGATATAAACTGGTTGCTAATTCAATGAGCCGGTTACGTATAAAAATAATTACCCTAATTCATACCTTCCAGCTCAACCAACTTACGAGCTATTTTACGTGCAATTTAATCTAATGGCTAATCTCTCTGGTATGGCCAGTCATCAATAAACTTGTATTTCTCTACTCGTCAACCTCAGAACCTAATATACTTAAAAAATAGGAGCTAGATTGTAGGCCCTTTAACTCTTCCAAAATAAGCCTTCACATTGGGTCGATATAAATAGTAAATTATTACACCGTTTATGATTAGCCCAACTATACTGCCAAAATTCCCAGTGACGAGAGATATTATGTTGAATACTACGGAAATGATGGTAATTATAATCGTAACGATCCATGCCCAGCCTTTACCTTTTAAGAGACCCCACGATACAATAAGACTTGCAATTCCAAGTGCGACTAGTACCCCACCAATTATACCAAGAACTCCTGCGAATGCTATGAATGCTGCATTATTAGGAATCGCTACACTAGTTCCGTTTAGATTTACTGAAAGAGTGCCATTCGTGCTATTTGAAATATCAGTGAAGTTAAGCTGACTTATTAATGGTGCTATAAATAGGAAACCTATTCCTCCGATAAGAAGAAGTACACCCCCAATAATCATGAGTATAGCTATGATTGTAACTCCTATAGGCCGTCTACTTTCCAATTTTCCAATCCCCAATATATCAATAAATCACTAGAATAAAGACCTTTAGTATTCTGTTATTGTACATAAATTTGAGTTACCAATACAGGCAATCCCAAACTGGGGGATCTCTAAATTCTAGCCATTCTTCAACAAGCGTGGGCTATTTGGCAGCCTGGTCTTCTTCCATAAGTCCTAATAAGTTATTCTCAGTATCTTTGAAGATTACCATATATCCTATTCCAGGTATTGCGGTCTTAGCTTGAACGATTTTGCCCCCATTAGCTTCAACCCTGAAGGTATAATCATCAGCTGATGGAACATTTATGAAAGGTGTAAGCGAGCGCTCTGGCCTACTGCGTTTAGCCAAACCTCCATCTATGCCTGGTTCGTTCGGCTCACCTGTCTTGATATCCCAATATTCAAATGGTCCTTCCCACTTTCTAATCTGCCATCCAAACACTGCACTGTAAAATTTTATGGCACGTTCAGGCTCATCTGCGGAAAAATCTAGATAAGATATTCTGGGCACATTTGTTTAAATAGATAACTTATTTTAAAAGTATTAGCTACAGAGCTAATCTAAACTCCCAGAGCTTATATTCTGCAGATTTCTAATCTTGAAAACTGATGTTTATTATAAAGGGTCCACAGCAAATGCATCCAGATGGCATGAGAAACTCTATATGAAAAATATTTTCAGACAGTGACGTTTAAATTATCTTACTATGAAATGGATATTACATCGACCAAACCGATGGGGAACAGGTCTAGATAAGCAACTAAACGGTTCTTATCTAGACCATTAAAATTTATACGCTTGTTATGCGCCATGCAGCTACTATGACCCAGCCGCATCAGTTTGCTGGGGGCGATTTTGGTTCAAGCCTTCCTAATGAAGTTCATTAAATATGATTGAACTGATGGTTGGAATAAATCCAATATTTGGCTCGGCAGACCCGGTAATTCAGGCTGAAGTATTGATGAAATAAACCGTTAGAAGAAATAGAATTGTTATCTGCTGAGATAGAAAATGCCAGTCGTTCAGAAACTACATCGATGGTAAGAGTTACCGTTATTCCTCATTCTTTCTCAGAAAAGCCTGAAACCAGAATGGCTAGACTCTAGAAATAGGAATAGAAATAAATCAATCAACTAACAACAGACTGAAAAGTTAAACAAATCTGTCAGCGTACTTCTCTCATAATATAAATTACGGATGGTATGACGAGAATGGCGATGCGATTTCTACCTAACCTGATGTTACCGATCTTGTTCTTCTCAATCGTGATTCTTACCATGACCATACTATCAACGCTATCAGCAAATGCTCAGCAAGAATTCAGACAGCGTGAATTTCTAGAACAGGGGAAACCCAAGCTTACTGATTCTCATCTAAAAGTGGAGGAGGTCGTAACTGGACTTGATACACCTACAACTATGGCATTTTTGGGACCAAATGATATCTTGGTCTTAGAAAAAGATAAGGGAACTATCCAGAGAATAGTTGATGGTAAGCTAGCCGGACAGCCGCTACCAGATGTCAATGTGGCGAATTCTGTTGAAAGATGCATGTGTGGTATTGCAGTAGCGAAACATGATTCTAAAACATATGTCTTTCTCAATTATACCGAAATTAACAACAAGGACGGTGAAGATAGGCAGGGAAAAGAACCTGCTGCTAATAGGTTGTATAGATATGAACTTGTAAATAACAAACTTGTAAATCCTACTCTTTTGTTGGATCTTCCTGCAGCGCCAGGTCCAAGACATAATGGGGGAAAATTATTATTGGTCCTGATAACAATCTGTACGTTACCGTAGGAGATATAGATGGCTCCTTTAAAGAACAAGATACTGAAACACAAACTCAAAACTACAATAATGGTGTTGAGCCAGATGGTAGAAGCGGTATACTCAGAATAACTCAAGATGGACTACCAGTGGGAGAGGGGATTCTCGGAAATTCTACCCCCTTGAGATTGTACTATGCATATGGAATAAGGAACAGCTTTGGTATAGGTTTTGATCCTGTATCAGGTAAATTATGGGAGAGTGAAAACGGTCCAGAAGACGGCGACGAAATAAATCTGGTAGAGCCAGGATTCAACAGTGGCTGGCAACAAGTTCACGGCTTGGCAAAATCAACAAAGGGGTTCAAACCTTCTGATTTAGTTGACTTTGACGGTAAAGGACATTACAGGGATCCAGAATTGGTTTGGCAAAATACCGCCGGCCCTACTGCTATTCTATTTTATGAATTCAAATAAGCTAGGCTCTCAATAGATGAATCAATTATTTGTTGGAGATGTTCATAATGGTAGAATCTATCATTTAAAATTGACTGGGGATAGAACGCATTTAGTTCTACCAGCCCCACTTGCAGGTAAAGTAATAAAAAATGCAATGGCAAGCGGACTTGACGAAATAATATTTGGGCTGAGTTCGGTGGAATAACGGATCTAGAGATCGGACCAGATGGTTATTTGTATGTTGTTTCAGTAGGATTAGGAAAGATATTCCGAATAGTTCCAAACCTTGACTAATAGTAAGACCTTTACTAACGTAACTTGTATAACTTGTATAGGCCTGAATATATATTTCCTAATAAAGGTAGTTTAAAAATTAACCATCATTAGACAATAATAAATATTCTGTTATTCCATTACCTATGTATTGATTTCAGATCGCTACCCTTTAATTTCAGTCATAGCAACAACCATTTTATCCATTTTAGCTTGCTACATTTTGCAACAGTCCTACGGACAGACAATAGAAAATTGGCAGACATATACAGATGCGGCTAAAAAATTTAGTCTATTCTATCCTCTAGGATGGACTGCGAAGGGAAAAGCAAACTTTCTTAGCAGCACCGATCTGACACTGACTAATCTTAACTCTCAAAGACCTTTTGAGATCACGATTACCTATGTAATAAATGATACCTCTCTAAATTATACAGGTAATGGAGTTATAGTACCTGCAAATGATCTCCATAATTTAGAACAACGGCTTAAGCCAGCTTTTCAACAATATAATTTTGTAAAAAGTGATTCTTCAGCTTACAGTATCTATGGCTTTCCTACTGCAAGTGAAACTTTTGATTACATAAAACATAGTGGGGAGGCGGGAAGGGTCTTGAATATTCTTGCCATAGTAAAGGGTAAGAATTCTTTCTTTGTATCATACTCTAACAACAAACAATCATTTAATAAGCTACTTCCAGAACTTAATGAAATAGTAAAATCTATTGTTATTCTAAAGTAGCATTATTTTTGATAGTTCCAATTTTAGCAACTGCATGAATCGCTATTGCAATTTACGCGACTTTACAAAACTAAAGTGATCTTTGTCCCTCATGTCCCTATTTTCATAGAACGTAGCAGTTAAGTTTAACCGATTATTAGTTACATCCACATTTAGAAAGCCGTGGCGAAGGAATTGCATTATAACATAGGGAGCTTGGCTTGTAAAATTATAAAGGTCTTCTACAGCGGTTCCTACTGTAATGAATATTTGGCCCTTTGGATTATTGTCGTAATCTCTCGTGTGTCTATCTGTTACAATAGGGGTATATGCCTTGGTTGAATTGTACGCCAGTGGATATGTCCGTTGATAATTGTGGTTGTGGTTGTGACCCTGGTATACAATATCTACTCCATACTTCTCAAATATGGGATGGTAAATATCTTGCAATTTATCTAGGCCTGGATGGGTTGTATTAGAAGAATACAGTGGCCTGAATGTGTCTACAATTATCCAATCTATATGCTTGTTATTGTGAGCGTTTTTAAGATCATTTTTCACAAAATCATATTGTTCTGAGTCATTCAAGTAGGGGATTATTTCGTTCTTGGGTGTAGCCATCACTAAAAAGTGAACATTCTGATAATCAAATGAGTAGTACGGCTTAGATAGATTAAAGTGCTTCTAGTCAATATACTTGGTAAGAATTTCATCTATATCATGTTCACCAAACGCAACTTTGAGTTTACCATCAGTATCTAAAGGCGCTACAGTGTTATACCAACAAGTTGCGTTCTTCTGATATGAAAGGTCACCTGTTAGAATTATTATTTCAGGCTTCATTGTCATGATGTTGCTAACCGTATTTTTAGCCTTGTCACTACAACCAAAATCTCCGGCTGCTGCAAAGTTAAAATCAGTTAATGCATTTTCTAGGCTTCCATTTATTTTTTGTGTACTGGATGGACCAATAGCAAATCCAGAATTTAAGTGAATATCGAGATTACTCAATACAAACGCAAACAAAATGCAGGAGGTACCAATCAGAAAACGATTTCTGGATGAAAGTAACTTAGTTTCTCCGCAATTTTTGGATAGTAAATCACTTTCATGCATTATATGACTCTTTCTGACTGGTTTTTACGTAATTTCCCAAAACTCTTTTACGTTCAGTGTATAGATAGACTATCTGCAACAGAAGAAGTTGCATCATTTGATGCCTTTTGATTTATGCCTGTAGGCATTCGCAACTTAACAAAATACAAAGTACACAAAAAACGTTGCGCTAGTCCCTAGCGTAAAATCGATGTAGGTATCTAGTTTCATCAATTCCAGAAATTCATGCCGCTATGCCAACCAAGCATTTTGTTCATTTATGTGCCAGTATTCGATAACGGAATACGACCTGCCGACGGTTTTATTCACGAAGTCATTAGTCAATTAGTTGGTCTATACTTCGGAAAAACTCGATTCCTTCATCAACGCCAGGTTTAGACTGTGCTGACATAAATAGTAAGGACTAGGTTCTGCTACCAGATCCTCATAATCTTAACCAAGACAACGAAGATATCCGATGCGAGTTGGAAAAAGTTATGAAATTCATTTATTCCATATGGACTATTATGTTTACAAGATCCGTTAGTCTTCCAGGTTAACGGATTGGTAGGTTGGTGATGGGATTCTTGTGTGAATGAGTGTTCCCATCAATCTACTCTCTTTTGTATGTGAATATCATCTCAAGCCAGTTTTTTCTCACCATTTTTATAAATCTAACAGTAATATAGTAAATATGGTAGATGTTGATATCAATTTTTTAAGTTATATGAATGGAATTGAGGAGAAGATAGGGCAAAATATTCAAGAGATTATTGGAAAAGAAAAAAACTTTGCTGACGGAATATTTAACGAGCAGCTTTGGTTTGATGTTGTAATAAAGGAGATAAATAAAATTTCATTTGAAATAGCTAATGAAATACAGCACCAAACGGGAGCAAACGTGGAAAAGACAGATTATAAGCTAGATTTGCGTGAAGCTCCATTCCATAGATTACTAGCCTTGGAAATTGGGTTGGCAGCTTGGTTAGGATGGATATTCAATGAAAGAGAGATGAATAAGACTAAGCCATTCTCTGCACCGGATGTTTTTAAGATGATACAAGCAGCTTTTGACTATGGAGAAAGGTTGTCTGAGAAATACCATCCTAAAGGAATCAAACAGATTATAGAAGAAATATATGAAGACAAGATATCAAAATAATAATGTAACTAAGCATCAAATTAACCCTAAAGTATACGTAAAATAGGTACTAATCGCAGTTAGAATAATATGATTGAAGCTAGTGTTTTTGAATGATGTTTTCATGATTTAGTGACCAATAATTATTGTAGCTGTACTAAAAAAATGTGTAACTAGTAGTAGACTGATATTTATATTAGTCACTTTTGCCGCGCAAATCTACAACGACAATTTAAATGAATACTTAATACAATTATACCTTTAATGTAATCATAAAGTATTTGAAATTATTCGACAGTTTCTCTTCTACTAAAAAGAGCCTAAAAAGCAACAAAAAGAATACTAGAATTTTCCTGTGTGGGCCAACAATATATGATTATTGCCATATTGGACATGCTCGTGTATTCGTAATATTCGATGTATTAACCAGATTCCTTCAATCAAATAATGTCCATGTTAGGACGTTAGTGAATGTAATTGACATCGATCCAAAAATGAATCGCGGAGGACGCGATGAAAAGTATAATTCTGTTTCGGAGATGTATTTTAATGAATTTCTTAAAGACCTTAAGAACCTTGGAATTAGTGATTCATCGCTTTATTGTAGGACCTCTGACCATGTGGAAATAATCATCGATTTAATAAAAAGATTACTGAGTGAAAAAAAGGCTTATTCAATAAATGGCAATATCTACTTAGATGTATCAAAACTGCAATACTTCGGCCGTCTCACTCATTTGAAAAAAGATGAGATGATGGAAATGAGATATGATATGGATATCAACAAAAGAGATCCGAGAGACATGATTCTTTGGAACACCACAGACTACTTTGGTCTAACATATAATGACAAAATACTTGGGAACGGTATTCCTACTTTCCATGTACAGGACACGGCAGTTGCCATGTATCATTTCAATGGAATATATGAAATTCAGGGTGGAGGAAAAGATCTTCTTTACCCCCATCACGAAGTACAAATGGCACTTTTACAAACTCTTACTAGGAGAAAGCAACCTGTATCACACTGGATTCATATTGGCCTTATTCTAGTCAAAGGTAAGAAAATGGCAAAATCATATAGTAACGCAGTGTATATAAGGGATATTTTAAATAAATTTGATGCGAATGTCCTGAGAATTTGGCTTCTCTCTCACCATTATCGCCAATCAATAGAGTTCAAAATGAAGAATCTGGAAAAACCTCAGAAAACGAATGAGATATTGGAGGCCGCTTTATTTGATTTTGATCCGAAGCAGCAAAAGAAAGAGAGCGGCGGAATGGACTCGAGATTTGTAAGAAAATTCAAGTCATATCTTGCAAATGATTTGGATACTCCTCACGCATTAGGGTTGCTGGTAGAGATCGCCAAGGACGTGGATAGAATAGATGATACAAAAATAATGGCTGAAATACTCGGGCTGAAATACTAGAACCAGAATTCACTCCTCACCCGCACAATGTGCGCGGCCAAATTGCGTTATAGGGTAAATTCCCGATTATATTTTATAATTCTAGTTTAATATTGCTAATATCAAAATTTAGGCTGTAATTCATAGGAATTTGATATTAAAAACTATAGACAATCAGTCTAAAATCAAGATCGTACAGGTTTCATCTGCGAGATCCTTGGAGTCGTATTGTTACCAATATCAAAACCTTTTTGTCTGAGATACTTCAACGTTAATTTGTAGACCAGTTCATCATGGTTAGCTAACTCAAGAACCCTGTTCCAAGTTATTTCGCTGCCATCTTTCAGCTCTATTGATAGCATATCACTGTTCATTAAAGCTTCTTGCTTACATTGCTCAAAGGTTTTTCCATTCTTGTACGCGGTATTACGTGAATCGCACTTGTTATGACTATTCATATCTTGTCCCATGATCGATTTTTTACTTGTCATATTATGACTTGCTCTAGTTAAAAAACCTGCATAACTACAACTTACGGAGTATTCTCATTCCTCCTTTAGACTTTTTTTCTAGTTCATGTTTAGCTATTACTAGACTTTGAGGGCCAAACTACAAGTAATCAGTGATTTTCACAAGTTCACTTTCCCTTACGTATCTAGCTATCTGTTTCTTATACGACATGGTTGCCTCTATACTTGAAAATTGTCGCAGGAAGTCAATCTCCTCTTCTAAAAATCCTGCATTAGAATTATACAATTCATTAAACACGAGTTTCTGATTTATCCTCTCTAAAGTTGAAAGCCTGCGATATATCCTATCCATTTCTTCAGCTATCCCGTTATCTAGCAGTGTTTTTACAAATCTTCTTTTGGGTAAATTGAACATTCCGGTTTCTACAAATCTATCAAATACTGATAATACTCTAAAGTAATCCTTTCTACCTGTATAACCTAGAACGGTCGCAGGAAGCAAGCGCAAGAACTTTAGCGAGGTTTTCTTTACATGTTTTCTGTCAATAACAACCATCGACCTTCCAAAAGTGAGAATTGCATTCATTATTTGATTGGGCAATCGCTCATCCAAAGTGTCACAATTAGATTTTAACTCCACTGGATAGAATGAGATGCAATCTATCCTGCATTTTTCGGCTCTCGCAATTTCAGTTAGCTGACCGGTTCGCATCAGGATGTTGTTATAATAAGATCCTTCCTGCGATGAAGCCTCTAAATGTTCTGTATTTCTATGCAGAATGGCAATAACTAAATCAAAATGACCAAAATAGCTCTCGTTCTTTATCCTTATTTCATTTTCCTTATTTGCAAAGGGTAAAATTCGATTCTTGCTATCTAATACATGTCCGGATTCTAGTGAACTAACGAATAAGTCTTTTAATTCTATTTCATTCATTGATTGTCCTTCCTTACCGAAAGTAATTAGCCAGGTGGTTAGATATTAACAGTTTCTCCTCGGTTCTCTAGGATATGTGGAGAAGAGTAGACATAACTGTTAGAAAAATTCGAAGTAAGGCAGTAAGAAAGAGTAAGTCGTTTATACTACAAAGGTATTATAATAACTCATGTGTTTCGAGTTTGAAATACCGTATAAGATGAAATACAAGAATAAGACCCGAATCGATGAAGATCTGGAAAATGAACCAGAGCTTGAAAAAGTAGAAGAACCGATAACCATTTCAGCAAATTAAAAATCAAACCATTCATATTTTTTGTTGAATGTACTACCCTTAGCATTTGGCTTTAATTCCATACGCATACAACAATTCTCTAAAATCGTCTCTGAATTAAAAATTATTTCGTTATTGATTTAACTATAAGTTATTCACTTAATATTCTGGAAATGTACTTTAGTTTTATCAAGGCATTCAAAAGCACTCACAGAAAACCTGTAAATCGATTGCTTCATTGCATTGGCGCACCAATTTACGTTTTAGGATTGGCGTTGATCATTGGATATTTCCTTAAAATCAATGATCGCAATTTGTTTGAGGGAATAATTCTATGGTCTATTGCAGTCAGCTTATTCTTGGTAGGCCATGAAATAGAGGGTAATCTAAGAGCAATGACGTTAATTATTGTGTTCAAATATCTTCGTTTAAGATTTGCAAAAATGAATGACAGAATCAAAATCCTGCTTCAATGATAATTCAATGATAATAGAGATTAACCAAATAGGGTCAAAGAAAAAATCTAGTGGCAAAATTTGCCATTATGAATATTTAACTAATAATGAAGTCAGGCAGCACAATGAAAATTTTGATAAAAATTATAAAAAAAGAGTATGGAAAATTGACTATTCAAAATATCTAAGAGGACAACCTTACGACAATTTTCTGAATACTGTTACCAATCCATCAACTAAGGAAGGTTATAGATTGAAACTGTACAAAGTATGCGAAAAGCTTAACACGACTACAGAAGAACTTTATTTGTATTCTGATGAATTAAAAAATAAGAAGGACACCATTGAACTTGAAAGTAAACTAAGAGATATTATTAATAAATTTAAAGTTGAGAATTCATCGAAGGAGTACGATCATCATGCGGGCGTTATCCATCTTGAGTTCTATGCATTTAAAAAGTTTTGTGATGCTAACAGGATTAAACTTAATTTTGATTGGTTAAAACTAATGTTACCGAAGATTGATAATAAGGGTAGTGATAAAGGCTACACAAAAAAACAGATTGCCTCAATGTTATTAGTTAGCGATGTTCGTTCACGTTTAATAATTTTAATTTTTGCAACAAGCGCGATGAGAGAAGGTGCTTTATGTAATTTACGTGTTCAGGACATTACGGCTATGCCAGAAGGTGCAACTAAAGAGAAGATCGAAGGTGTAAAAATCGTAATTTATAGAGGTGACAAAGATCAGGATTTCGCCTTTATTACTCCTGAATCTTATGAAGCGTTAACAGCATATCTAGATGCGAGGAGAGAACTTGGTGAAGACATTACACCTACAAGTCCATTGTTATTAAGACGAATCCCTAAAGACAGAAAAAAAGGATGGGTTGAAACCAAATGTATCTCTGAATCTACCATCGGTAACATTCTTGTAAATGTTGCAGTACGTGCTGGAATCCGTAAATTATCGACTGATTATACATATAGCAATAGATACACAACTAAAATAACAACAGGATTTAGAAAGTTTGCTAAAACTACCATGATGGGGGCTAGAAATAAGAATGGAACACATAAAATGAATCCTTATTTTGCAGATAGATTGTTAAGCCATAAGCGAAGGGGTGGGATACCTGTTGCGAGACATTATGACGAATCAGAAATTTTTGAAGATTACAAACGAGTGATTCCTGATCTAACTTTTTCAAAAGAAGCTGAGTATAAAGCTAAACTTGATGATGCAACTGGTAAACTTGAAGGTGTTGAACACACCAAAACGTACATCAAACAAAAAGAGAAAGAAATGAATGAACGAACAGAAGCACAGAATAAGAAAATAGCAGAACTTGAACATGAATCACTAGACCTGTTAAAACAAATGTTAATGCAAAATGTTAAATACGAACAGACATTAGGTTTGGCAGCAACTGATCCAGAGAAGTTCTTACAGGTAATAAAAGATGGTAGATACGCAAAGATCCTTAAACAAAAATTAAATCCAGATGAGATCGAAGCACAGACTGCAAAGGTGTTAATGAAGAAGTAATAGCCGGCACAATTAACACACACGTTCAGCAAGCCGGATTATGATTAACATCATCAAATTCAGCTTAAGATGGCTTCTCAAACTTAACTTGCTACTGCTATGGGGGCAGAGACTTGATAATGTGAAACTGTCCGTTATTGTATAATGATTGCTTTAATTCGGATACTCTTCAATTGATAATGGAGAAACAAGCGAGGCATATTTAGGATTAATCTTTAACTTTTGACTGAAATCAATAATTTTTATCGGATCAACATCTTGATATCTTTTTTGAAATATTCATTTTCAAAGAGAGAAATATATTCAGTGCATTATATGAACAGATTCTAAAATGTGGCGGAGCACGGAAGGATCTATCTGGCTTTCATTCCTATTGAAAGTCAATACATATAGCTCATTGAAATTTGGCAGAGTCGCAACGGTAGCGAATAAATTCCTTATTATTTTTATAAAACCTAAATCTGAGAAAGCGTCTGCTCTTATGCTCGGTAAGTTATCCAAGAAGTTTCCATCACTAACCACACTTGTTTGAAATTCGTAAAGGCTTGGAATATCAGCTAGGTTTGGAATTGACATATCACGTAGAACTATGGCTCTTTTAACGTCTTCCAGTGTAAACGATGATGAATTATCAGCTTTAAGTGCAGGTGTTTGTGAAATGGTAATGCTACTTGATTTGCCGTCTGTTAGTACCACATTCGAGCCTTCTACATAATTTTCACTAATAGTCCAGTTACTAGGATAATCAATACTGAAACAAGTAATATTGTCCATATACCTGACATAACCAACTGTAGGTGGTGCAAAATGAACAAAAAAGTCAGTACATATTTTTTTAACTTCCTCAACTTTCTCTTGTGCCAACTTTAACTGATTTTCTATGTCAGTGTTTGGAGATTGTGCATGAACCTGATTATTCATCAGAAGCGAAAGGACTATGATCGTTACAGGAACGAGATAGGATTTCACTTTATTTTTATGAATTGTGCTTAAAGTTAAACTTAACAGTAGGAAAATATAGAAATATTGTCTATACTTGTGGAGAATCGGGTTTGAATTCTTTGCTACAATAGGGCAGTAAGATAGATGAGTCGGCTCTGGATAATGTGGATCACCAGCACGAAATTCCTTGTATTGCTTTTTGGTTACTAGATTTAGTTCATACTGAGGACCGTTAACAAAGAAATAGTTATGATTTCGTCCGTTTTTGAATGATTGGCATTCATCATTAGATTGGCAGTGGTTCTTACCACAATAAATGCAATGAGTTCCGGCTCTGTACTTCTCCGGTAAACCAGTATCTACATTGATTTTCTGTAGATAAACCAAGTCGTGATCAAGATAACCTAATTTAATTAGCTGGTCGGTTTATTCGCACATTAGAGTCACCTAATAATCCGATCTTATATGAATTGTTGAGTATAGCAGCATAGATATAGCTATTGAAGCATTTATAAGTTGCATTCACTTTTTGTATCTCTGCAACAAGGCTACGCAATCATTGGTTTAAGGCTCGAATCTGAACTACCGGTTCTGGAAAAGTTGCAATGAGCGATCATAAGCCACCACACCCACTAATTGAGTCATGTCCGCTATGTTACTAACCAATGGTATTTATGTCACATGTCGGACATTAATTAACATCAATTAATGGTTGACGGCTGCCGATCCACTAACTGATTAACTAACTAATTGGTAAAATTGAGTAACACGAAATTAAATCTTTAAATATGTTTGGCTTGTTACTCAATATGAGATCGGCTTAAATGTTTCGTGGAGATGTCATTAACAAGAAAAACTATAGTGTGCCCTTAGTAGATATTCGCACGAATCCATCTCCAAAGTTAGATTGGGATCAGTTATTAAATACGAGAAAACAAATGCTTCAAGCGTATCAAATAATGAAAACTCACATCCTCTCTCGTTTAACTCCTACAAACCTGCGTGACTTGCGTGACAAACTAGTTTACAATTATTATATTTCGAATGCTGTGGTTGATGATTTGATAAATTTTATTCAGCATAATGATACGAAGTCTGTGGAATTTGCTGAAAAAAATGGGTGTCTTGTTTCAGATGAACTTTATTTAAAACCTATAATAAAGTTATCGTGCCCCATTGGACCATATAGTGTTTTTCTCCCTAATCTAAGATAGATAACAGATAGATAACTAAGTAGTTAACGAAAGATTTATCAGCACGTTCTAACATATTAGTAACATGGGTAAAGTTGATGAGTTTAATGCTGATGATGCGGAAGGTTTTGCTTATTACAACACACATTTAGGTGAGGATGAAACGGGGTTTTATGAAGAGCAATTAAAGCTCGATCGCAGGAAGGATGTTATTAAAGGTGACAGCATACAACGATATAACGACTTTAATGAATATAGGAAAACTACTTTAGCAAAAGATGTGGAAAGAACGGTTGACTTAATCCCAGATTATGGGGAAATTACCGTGAAGGATTTAAGATCGGCTTTAACGTCTAGCTTTGCAATGTCTAAAGGATATGCCAATAAGGTCATTAAGGAAGTCGGAAGTAATGATGTAAGAATTAAAGCCCGTAATCATTCATACGATAAATCTATCGAGGAAATTAGATTAAGTAAAACTTGACAAGCTAAATTAGATAACTGGTAGTGACGTAGTGCCGTCACTACCCTCCCTTGCTCCGTCTGTTTATACCCGCAAATAGAGCGAGGGATTTAATCAAATTAAAATTAACAGCGGCAAGACAGATAGACAATGGAGATTTTTAAATTTGGTAGATCTTCGAAAATTAACTGATTTTGCTGCTTAATTTATTAATTAACTTAATTAATTTGATGTCGCTGTTTACAGTCATAGCAAGAAGGAATTTAATGATTAATTATGATTAATTATCAGCTTCTATTGTTAGTTTAATTTATATATAATATTTGATTTCAATTAATCTTAAATAATATGATCAATTTGACTACAGGAAAAATTAACCAAGATTTGAGATTCCAACTTGTGTGTGATTGGTACAATACTAAAACGGATGAAATTAACTTAGACTACAAATAGTCAGTCTTGTCACTGATTACTCACTTTAAAGATTTTTATT
>WNGA01002977.1_pt1 | contig 25601 bp, 27 predicted proteins | sample 5400061 | NCBI WGS metagenome assembly WNGA01 (sample SAMN13153366, study PRJNA577476) | soil metagenome | isolation source: 100 cm soil or saprolite under grassland replicate 2 | place: USA:California | collected 2016-06-15 | reverse complement strand
GACGTCCCCGCGCTCCGACCGCGGCTCGAGCACCTCCAGCTCGTCCTCCCCGGCCACGTGCCGCGGCTCGTCCGCCTGGGCGCCGTCGCGTCGATGCAGCCCGCGCAAGCGGCGAGCGACGGTCCGTGGCTCGCGGCACGGCTCGGCGCCCGGACGGAGCGGCTGCGCGGCGCCTTCGCCTGGCGAACGCTCGTCTCGGCCGGCGTCCCGCTCGCGTTCGGCTCGGACTTCCCGGTCGAGGATCCCGATCCGCGCGCCGGCCTCGCGGCGGCCGAGACGCGGGCCGCCCGCGGCGGGCTGCCGTTCGGGAGCGAGGAGCGGCTCACCCGCGACGAGGCGCTCGCGGCGTTCACGCGCGGCGCGGCGTACGCTGCCTTCGCGGAGCGGCGGCGCGGGATGGTGCGCGAGGGGATGGACGCGGACCTGACGGTGTTCGCGGGTGACGTCGCGTCGTGCCCCGCGGAGGCGCTCCGGGAGCTCGCGGTGACGCACACGATCGTGGGCGGGAGGCTCGAGTTCGAGGGGGCGACGGCGCGGTGACGCCGCCCTGCGCGGTCGCTACAGCACCGTCGCGTACGCGACGAGCAGCCGTCCGGCAGGGACGCGCCCCGCGCCGACGAGGAGCACGTCGTTCAGCGCGCGGCCGTCGTCGCGCCGGACCTTCCACGGCTGGCCGCCGTTCACGTGCACCCGCAGGACACCGTGGTCGGTCCGGTGGAGCACGAGCGCGGTGCCGTCCGCCGCGACGGACTCGACGAGACCGACGTGGTCGGGTGGGCCGCCGGGGCGGTCGGCGAGGAACACGAGGTCGCCGGCGGCGGGGCGGCCGCGGCGCACCTGGGAGCGCTCGCGCGCGAACGCGTGGAGCGCGCGCGCGTCGAGCGCGTCGTCGGGGAGCGGGGCGCCCGCCTCGGAGAAGGCGGCGCGGACGAGCGCCGCGCAGCCGTCGCCCCAGCGGACGCCCGCGACGACGATCTCGCGCTGCCCGACGAGGGAAGAGGCGGTCTCGAGGGCGCGGTGCAACGCCTGATCGCGCGGCGGGCGGCGGCCCTGCACCGCTCGTGCGGCGAGCGGCTCGATGCCGGGGGCGCGCTCTTGCGTCGCCCAGCGCGGCGACGACGAACCGGGGGCCGGGCCGGCACCCGGTTCGCGGGTGCCGGCCCGGACCACCGGGGCGGGCGGGGGCAGGCGGTCGCGCCGCTCGGCGTGCGCCCCTCGGGCGCAGGCCATCGCGAGGAACCCGAGCGTGAGGACGCTCGTGCGAAGCGGCGACATCGCCTGCGATGGTACGCAGCGCCGGCCGCCCGTCCAGTTTCCGGCGCGGTGTCGGACCCGGCGGCTAGGCTGGGAACCTCGCCCTCCCATGTCCCGCCGCTACCAGCTGAAGCGCGCCGAGCCCGCCGCGCGCGCCCTGAACTACGAGGGGCTCCTCAACGACCAGCAGATCGCGGTCGTCGAGGCCGGCGACGGGCCGATCCTCGTCATCGCCGGCGCCGGGTCCGGAAAGACGCGCACGCTGACCTGGCGCGTCGCGCGCCTGCTCGCCGACGGCGTCGAGCCGGAGTCGATCCTCCTCCTCACGTTCACGAACAAGGCCGCGCGCGAGATGCTCCGGCGCGTCGAGGAGGTCTGCCGCGTGGACACGCGGCGCCTCCAGGGCGGCACGTTCCACCACGTCGCGCACCAGGTCCTGCGCGAGCACGGGGCCGAGCTCGGGTACGAGCGCGGGTACTCCATCCTCGACCGGGAGGACTCGCGCGACGTCATGGCGGCCGCGATCGCCGACTGCGGCCTCGCGGTCGGGGCGCGCCGGTTCCCGAAGGCGGACGTCCTCATCGACCTCGTCTCGATGGCGGTGAACACGCAGACGCCGCTCGCGGACGTCGTGGCGACCCGCCGGCCGCAGTTCGCGCCGCTCGAGGAGGACCTCCTCCGGGCCGCGCGCCGCTACGCCGTGCGGAAGCACGAGCTGAACGCGATGGACTTCGACGACCTGCTCATGAACTGGAAGATCCTGCTCGCGGAGCGGGAGCCGGTCCGGCGGGCGCTCGCGGCCCGGTGGCGCCACGTCCTCGTGGACGAGTACCAGGACACGAACCGGCTGCAGGGCGACGTCGTGGACCTCGTCGCCGGCGAGCACCGGAACCTCTGCGTCGTCGGCGACGACGCCCAGTCCATCTACGCCTTCCGCGGGGCGCACTTCGCGAACATCCTCGAGTTCGAGAAGCGCTATCCCGACGCGCGCCGGTTCGACCTCACCGTCAACTACCGCTCGACGCCGCAGATCCTGGCGCTCGCGAACGCCTCGATCGCCGCGAACGTGCGGCAGTTCGAGAAGGAGCTCTCGAGCGTCCGGCCGGACGGGACGCTCCCGGCCGTCGTCCCGTGCCGCGACGTCGTGCAGCAGGCGGCGTTCGTCGCGCAGCGCGTGCTGGAGCTGCGCGACGAGGGCATCCCGCTCCCCGAGATCGCGGTGCTCTACCGCGCGCACCACCACGCGATGGAGATCCAGTTCGAGCTCGCGCGGCGCGGGATCCCGTTCGTCGTCCGGAGCGGCGTCCGGTTCTTCGAGGCGGCGCACGTGAAGGACGTCCTCGCGCACCTGCGCTTCGCGCGGAACCCGGGGGACGAGCTCGCGCTGAAGCGCTGCCTGCGCCTCGCGCCGGGGGTCGGCACCGCGACCGCCGAGGGCGTCTGGAGCGCCTTCGTGGCGCGGCGCCGGCGCGGGGCCGGCACGGTTGACGAGCTGCTCGCGCCGGACGTCGCGTCGCAGGTGCCGCCGAAGGGGCGCGCCGGCTACAAGCGGCTCGCGGAGCTCCTGCGCGCGCTCTCCCGCCCGCCCACGGCCGACCTCCCGGGCGAGGCGATCGAGAAGGTGCTCGAGGCGGGGTACGAGGAGTTCCTCCGCGCCGAGTTCCTGAACGCAGACTCCCGCATCGAGGACGTGCAACAGCTCGCGGAGTACGCGAGGAGCTACGAGGACACCGAGGCGTTCCTCTCCGAGATCGCGCTCCTCACCGAGCTCTCGGCGGAGACCGTCTCGGAGGGCGGCGAGCCGGACGAGAAGATGGTCCTCTCCTCCGTCCACCAGGCGAAGGGGCTCGAGTGGCGGGCGGTCCTCGTCGTGTGGCTCGCCGACGGGCGGTTCCCCTCGGCGCAGGCGCTCAAGGACCGCGACGGAGAGGAGGAGGAGCGGCGGCTCTTCTACGTCGCGTGCACGCGGGCGAAGGACGAGCTGTACCTCGCGTACCCGCTCGTCGCGGCGCCGCGCGACCGCGAGCGGATCGTGATGAAGGCGTCGCGCTTCCTCGAGGAGCTCCCGCCAGCCGACCCGGAGCTGTTCGAGCGGTGGCAGCTCGACGACGGCCCTGGCGCGCCGGCGCTTACCTCCGCGTCGGCGCAGGCCCAGCTCGGAGCCGCGCGCGACGCGCGCGTCATCCCGGCGCTCTTCGGGAAGTCGGCGGACCCGGAGGGCGGCGAGGAGGGGGACGGCGGAGGCGAGCCGGGCCCGGGCGAGGACATGTCGCTCTGAGAGCGGTGGAAATCTCCCTCTCCCCCGCGACGCGGGGGAGAGGGTCGGGGTGAGGGGGCTGCGGGATGGCGCTCGGCGCTAATCCGAGCAGTGCCCCGGGCCGATGAACCCCTGGTTGAACTGGTCGAGCGTCGCGGCTGCAGACGTCACCGCGGCGCGGTTCGCCCTCGTGACACCGGTGGGGCCGGTCGTCGCGAAGAAGGCGTCCGCCCACACGAGGGTGGACGCGACCGCCGAGCCGTCCGCGCCGTTCAGCACGTTCAGCTTCGCCGCGATGTACTGGTGGGCGAGCGCGTACCACGCGTTCCCTGCCGGGGCCGTCCAGAGGACCTCGTACCAGGTCTTGCCCGACACGCCGAACACGGTGTCCGCGCCGGCGGGGCCGACGAGCAGCCACGCGTCGTCGTACGGCGCGGGACCGCGGGCGCTGTGCGTCTTCCAGTAGCCCTGGGTGAGCGTGCAGCCGATGGCGCAGGGGACGTTCACGGAGATGACGTTCGTCGCGGAGCCGCCGGGGCTCTGCTCTGGGAAGGCCCACGACGCGACGTTCTCGACCGAGTACGTCCCGCACGTCGCGAACGGCCCGACCGCGAGCGGGTAGGTGAACGTCCGGCTGCCCTCGCAGACCTCGCCGAGGAACCCGGCGAGGGAGTCCGCGATCTCCACGCAGGCGCCGTGCTTCGTCACGCCGGCGCTCTCGAAGTCGACCGCCGCGGATCCGGAGCCGCCGCCGACGTCGTACGCGGCGTCGGCCGTGACCGCGGCGACGTTCGTGCGCGAGGTCGCGTCGGGCAGAGACACGCCGTACGAGCACGTGAGCGTCTCGCCCGCGAGGAGGACGTGAGGGAACGTCACGCCGCAGTCCACCGGCGCGTCGATCCCGCCGCTGACCGTGTCCGCGACGCCGGTGAGGAGCGCCGCACCGGTCCAGTCCTCGTTTCCTTCGAGCCGCTCGCTTGCCTCACCCACCAGTGCCGCGAACGTGGGAGGGCGCGCACCTGTGCCCTGGTTTCGGGACACCGCCCATCGTTCATGAGACAACGTCTCGGACTGTCCGTCACAGCGGCGCGCCCGCCGTCTCGCGCGCCGCCTGCGCACGCACTCACAGTCCGGAATCGCGGCCGGTCGTACCCGGGCGCGGGCGGTTCCGTGCTAAGGGATCGGGCACATGGCCGGGCCCCGCGAGAAGCCGATCATCGGCATCGACCTCGGGACGACGAACGCCTGCGTCGCGCACGTCCGGAGCCGGATCCCGAGGGTGGTCCCCACCGATCGCGGCAGCCTCATCCTGCCGACGGTGGTCGCACTCTCCGAGCGCGGCGACGTCCTCGTAGGCGGCGTGGCGAAGGACCAGCTCGTCACGAACCCGAAGAACACGATCTACGGCGCGAAGCGGCTCATCGGGCGCAAGTGGAACTCGAAGGTCGTGCAGGAGCTGCGGAACTACTACTCCTACGACATCGTCGAGGGGCCGGGCGGAGACGCGGCGGTGCTGCTCGGGGGCAAGGTCCACACGCTCCCCGAGATCAGCGCGATGGTGCTCGCGCACGTGAAGAAGATCGCCGAGGCGTTCCTCGAGAAGCGGATCGACGAGGCGATCATCTCGGTGCCGGCGTACTACTCGGACGCGCAGCGCCTCGCGGTGCGCGAGGCTGGCAAGCTCGCCGGCTTCGACGTGAAGCGGATCGTGAACGAGCCGACCGCCGCCGCGCTCGCCTACGGCTTCTCGCGCGGGCTCGACCAGAAGGTCCTCGTCTACGACCTCGGCGGCGGCACCTTCGACGTCTCGGTGCTCCAGCTCTCCGGCAACGTCTTCGAGGTGCTCGCGACCGGCGGCGACACCTTCCTCGGCGGCGTGGACTTCGACAACCGGATCATCGACTACGTCCTCGAGGACTTCTGGCGCGGGCACAAGATCGACCTCGCCCAGTCGCCCATCGCGATGCAGCGCGTGAAGAAGGGGGCGGAGGCCGCCAAGATCGACCTCTCGCTCATCCCGAACGTCGCCATCGACCTGCCCTACATCGAGGAGAAGAAGGGGCGGCCGCTCGACGTCCGCATGCAGCTCTCGCGGCAGCAGCTGAACGACCTCACCCAGGACCTCGTCGACCGCACCTTCGCGATCTGCGACCAGGTCCTCGCCGAGCGGAACATCCGGCCGGAGGAGATCGACGAGATCATCCTCGTCGGCGGGCAGAGCCGCATGCCGCTCGTCCAGCAGAAGATCCACGAGCACTTCGGGCGGCTGGCGCGAAAGGGCGTGCACCCCGACGAGTGCGTCGCGCTCGGCGCCGCGCTCCTCGGCGACTCGCTCGACGCGATCGACTCGGTGACGCTCGTCGACGTGCTCTCGATGCCGATCGGCATCGCCACGCCCACGAACCACTTCCGGAAGATCCTCGACAAGAACCAGACGATCCCGTCCACGAAGAGCTTCCGGCTCCCGCCGCCGCGCGAGCCGGGGAAGCCCATCGAGATCGACATCTTCCAGGGCGAGTCGGACGTCATCGTGGACAACGAGTTCCTCGGCTCGATCCGCCTGCCCGCCGCCGCGACCGGCCGGCGCATCGACTTCAAGCTCGACGAGGAGTGCCTGCTCAAGGTGAGCTTCGATGATCCGGTGAAGGGCATGACCCAGATCGAGCTCGCGACGAAGGACACCCCCGAGGCGATCCGGAAGGCCCTCGCCGAAGACGCGCGGAAGCGCGAGGCGGAGCAGGACGCCGCCTTCCCCGACGGCGCGGGCAAGCGCGGCGGGATCTTCGGGTGGCTCAAGCGGGGGTGACGTGCGTTTCGCCTCGCGCGAGTGGTTCGACGCGGTGGCGGCGGCGCTGAACGCGCAGCCGGACCTCGCGAAGGCGCTCTCCGGGCTCGCTCGCGACGCAGCGCTCGTCGTCGAGGCGGAGCCGCCCGCGTTCCCGCGCACGGTCGCCGTCCACGGCGCGCAGGACCGCGGGCAGATCGCGCGCTGGCGGGTCCTCGCGGACGAGGACGACCTCCTCGAGCTCGAGCCCGCCTACGTGGTCCGCGCGCCGTACGGCGTGTGGCGCGGGCTCCTCTCCGGGAAGGACCCGGTCCAGGCGGCGCTCTTCGGCCAGGTGCGCGTCGAGGGGGATCTCGAGGCGCTCGTGCGCCGGGCCGGTTACCGGTACGTCGTGGACGCGGCGCTCCGGGTCGTTCCGACGGAGCTTCCGTAGGAGGCAGGCATGACGCGCGACGGAGACGGGAAGGGGAGAGGCGGGCGGCTCTTCGAGGCGGGCACGCGGCTCGTCGCGAGGGCGGCGGAGAGGGTGCTCTCCGATCCGCGCGGCCAGGATGCGGTGGCGCGCGCGGTCGGGCTCGCGCAGCGCGGGCGGCGGCGCGTCGAGGAGGTGCAGGAGAAGCTCATGGCCGCGGCCGGGATCCCGGGGCGGCAGGACTACCAGGACCTCGCGAAGCAGCTCGCTCGCATCAAGCGGAAGGCGCGCGAGCTCGCGGAGAAGCTCGAGCGCGAGAAGACTCCGCCGGCACGGGGCGGGAACGGCGGTTCGCACGGCCCGTAGCGCGCGCGGGCGCCGGGCGCCGTAACGACGGAAAGGACCGATTCCGTTGACAGATCCGGAGGCCGGAGACATACTCCGCCGCCTCGCAGCACCGGGCGCTTAGCTCAGCGGTAGAGCACAGCCTTCACACGGCTGGGGTCGCAGGTTCGAAACCTGCAGCGCCCACTTCGAAGGGCCGGGAATCCCGAGCTGGGAGCCCGGCCCTTTCATTTTCGGCGGCGCCACTTGTCGCTCGCCGTAGCTCGCATCCCCCGTTCGCCCTGAGCGTAGGGGCTGCGCAGCAGCCCCGGAGTCGAAGGACGCCGAGACTCGGCGCATCCCGCTACAGGAGGCTTCACGCGAGCCGCGACAGCGCCCGGGCGACGGCCGGCGCCCGTCCCTGGCTCGGGTCCTTGAAAAAGACGAACGCCTCTTCCCAGGGCTGCGCACGGATCGCAGCCAGCAACCGCACGAGCACGCGACGCTCGGGACGCAGCAGCGCCAGGCGGAGGTACCCGAACCGCGCCGTCGCCACGAGATGCTCCGCGAAGGCGTTCGTGATGCACACGGCCGCGCCTGCGTCGCGCATCGCGGCGAGGACCGCGTCGTCTCGCCAGCTCGGGTGGCGGAACTCGAGCGCGGTCCGGCCGCCGCGCGGGACGAGGGAGAGGAGGTCGCGCAGCAGCGGGAGGTCCCGCTCGAGCGTCGGGGGCAGCTGGAAGAGCACCGGCCCGAGCTTCTCCTCGAGCTCGGCGGCGGACTCGTAGAAGGATCGGACGAGGGTGGCGACGCCCGCGAGCCGCCGCTCGTGTGTGATCTCGCGGGGCGCCTTGAGCGCGAAGCGGAATCCCGCCGGCGTCTGCTGGTACCACGAGGCGAGCGTGGTCGGGGCGGGCGGCCGGTAGAACGTCGAATCGATCTCGACCGTCGGGAGCCGCCGTCCGTAGCTCGCGAGCATCTCGGACGCCGGCAGCTCGAGCGCGTAGAAGCGCCCGCGCCAGGCGCGGTACGAAAACCCACACGTGCCAGCGAGGATCCGGGTCACCCGCCATGCGTAACGCTGCCGCCACGCAGGCGCCCACGGCCGCGGCGCCCGGCACGAAGGCGGCGCCCAGCGCGTCGTCATCGCCGCGAGTGCGCGCCGACTCCGCCGAGCTCCCGCGCTCGGACGGCGTTCGCGCGGGCCGACCGCCGGAAGGGCAGGGCGAGGCTCCACAGCAGGAGGAGCGCCACGGGCTCGGCCGCGACGATGTACCAGGGCCACGGCCCGAGCAGGTCGAGCAGCGTCCCCGACTCGGGCTTCTCGCGGAGGTACATGTAGTTCGTGCCGAAGCGCGCGTCGAACAGCGCCACGCCCGCGGCGTACGCGTTCACGTACAGGAACACGCGCCACCACGCGCCCGGGCGCGGCCGGAGGGCGCCCGTCCAGACGAGGTACAGGATTGCGGCGACGACGCCGCCGTGCGCGAGGAAGAACTTGGCGCCCGCGTAAGACTCGAGCTCCGCGCCGACATCCGGTGTGACGAGCGCGATCCCGGATCCCGCGAGGCCGAGGAAGTAGGCGACCTCCAGCGTCCAGGGGCGAGGCGCGACGAGGGCCCACACCGTGAGCCACAGCACGATGTCGCAGAGATCGAGCGGGAGACCATGGGGCGGGTGCACCCCTCCGCTCGCGACGACGTGCGCGTACCACGCGAGCTCGTCGAGCGCGATCGCCGTCGCGAGCGCGAGCCGGATCGGCCTCGCCGCGTCACGTCGGAATCGGGCGACCGCGGTGAGCGCCGCTGCCGCGAGCGGGACCGCTGCGGCGATGGCGAGGTGGGCGGCGCTGAAGGTCGGGAACGCCACCGAGACCGTCACCGCCCGGCGCGGACGCGCGCAGCGGTGCGCGGCGGGTCGATCGCCCCCTGCTCGCGCAGCCACGAGCGGCTCACGTCGATGACGCGCGCGAGGAGCTTCCACTTGTCGCCGAGCCCCATGTGGTCGCCCTCGATGCGGACGACGGTGCGCGGCTCGGGTGTGAGCTCCGCGAACCGCTCCGCCGCGGCGCGGGCGATGAGGCGATCGTTCGCGGCGCCGAGGACGAGGAACCGACCGCGAAGGTGCGGCAGGTGACGCGACGGCTCGATCGGCCGCAGGAGCAGATCGGCCCCGGCGCCGAGCGCGGGGCGGATCCAGGCGGGGCCCGCCTTGGGGTGCCCCGCGATGACCGCGCCGATCGGCGCGCCAGCGTAGCCGAGGACCGTCCAGCCCACCGCCGCGCCGCGCTCCTGGGCGAGCCGCTGCGAGGCGGGGACGACGAAGGCCCCGAGCGAGAAGCCGAGCAGGCTCACGCGGTCGGGATCCACCCAGGCCTGCCTCGACGCCCAGGCGAGGATCGCGTCCACCTGTCCGGGAACCGTGAGGACGCTCCGCCGGAACTCCGGCAGGCGGCGCACGATCTCTGCCGTCCCGGGCTCGCGCGACGGAAGGGGCCAGTCGTAGCCGACGAACGCGTTCGGGCCCGGATCGCCGGAGACGTTCGCGATCTCGCGGATGCTGTCCGAGCCGCCCCGCAGCCCACCCAGGATGACGACGAGCGGCACGCGCCCCGCGGGCATCGGGTTGGGTAGGCTCACGACGAAGCGCACGCGACCCACCACCTCGCCGTCGAGCACCACGTGCAGGAGCATGCGCTGCTGAAACGGTTCGAGCGATTCCTCGAAGACGGTCACCCGCGACGGCGCGTCGCGCGGGAGCGCCGCGAGCGGGTCGCTCGCCGAACGAAACGCCACGATGCCGACGGCGAGCGCGACGACGAGGACGGCGGCCCCTGCGGCGAGTGCTCGGCGCATCCCGCTTCGGGAGTAGCGGGGGCAAGCTCGCCCCGCACGTCGAACGCGCCCGGGACGGCCTCGCGCGACAGCAGAGCGGGCGGCCGGTAGTCCGTCGGGTCCCGCTCAGCGGCCGAGCGGCACCCCTGAAGCGCTCAGCGCCGAGAGCCCGGCGAGCGCGAGCGCGGTCGCCACGTACCAGGCGAGGACCGGGCGATCCGGTTCGGTCGGCGCACCGCGCTCGAAGACGCGCGCAGCCGCGACGATCGCGAGGACCATCACGAACCCGTCCTGAGTGACGAGCCACGCCGCGAAGAGGGCGACCGCGACGACCCCGCGGTGCACCCGCGAAAGCGCGGCGAACGCGCGGCCGCCGTCGAGCTGCCACACCGGCAGCAGGTTGAAGAGGTTCAGCCACGCGCCCGTGTGCGCCACCGCGTGGAGGCTCGGCCAGCCCGTCGCGCGCGCCGCGGCGTAGACCGCGGCGGTCGCCGCGAGCCCCCAGATCGGGCCGGCGAGCCCGATCCGTGCGTCCTCGCCCGCGCGGGCGGGACGCTGGTGCAGGCGGACGAACGCGCCGACGCCCGGGACGAACATGGGCGCCGAGGCGGGTACGCCGTACCGGCGCAGCGCCGCGACGTGCCCGAGCTCGTGCACGTACATCATCGCGACGAGCCCCGCCGCGAAGCGCCATCCCCACGCCGCCCAGTACGCGCTCAGCGCGAACAGCATCGAGAATAGCGTGCTCGCCTTCGTGAGGCCGAGCGCGATCAGCTTCGCCTTCGACAGGAGCCCGACGAGGAGGAACTTGAGCTTCCAGACGAGGAGCGCCCCCGTCATCGCCGCGCCTCCGGCCCAGCGACCCCGGTGCGTGCCGGGCGCCGGAGGGGGCGCCGCGCCCTCCCGATCGACCTGCGCCGAGAGCCGCGCGAGGCGCCCGCGGATCCCCTGGTGCTGCCGCGAGGCCTCCGGGACGAGCGCGAGCGCCTCCCGCCAGCGCGCGAGGGCGCCCGCGAGGTCCCGCGCCGCCTCGGCGGACTCCGCGTGCGCGGCGAGCTCCTTCAAGCGCGCGGCGTGCACGAGCGCGTGGCACGCCGGGCAGGCGAGAAACGACGGCGGCACCTCGGTGCCGCAGCCGCGGCACCGCTCCGCGGCGGCGGGCGCGGGGGCGCTCACGCCGACGCGGCCGGACGGGAGGCCGGCGCGACCTGGAACGGCCCAGTCACCGCGAACACCTGCCGCTTGTTGAGCTTCCAGGCCTCGTAGAGCGCGAACAGCAGGATCAGGATCCCGATGATGTTCTCCGCGCCGGCGAGGAAGGGAGCGGCGAACGCGATCCCGACGACGAAGGCGAGCGCGATCACGATCCCGAGGAAGCTGACCTTCGGAGACGACTCCTCTGCCGTCGCGCTGCCGCCGGTCCCGGCCGCACCCGCGCCCGCCTCGGGCGGAGCAGCGTGCGCTGGAGCCGTCGCGCCTCCCGGCTCGAGCATCGCGTGCGCGGGAGCCGTCGCGCCTCCAGGCTCGCTCGTCGCGTGCGCCTCCGACGCCCCCTTGCGCAGCCCCTCGAGGACGTACGGTACGTAGTAGGCGACCATCGCGGAGTAGGTGAGGACGACGGCCAGCGTCTGGTACCCCCAGCCGCCCCGCCCACCCGAGCCGCGCCGCACCGCGGCGCCGACGAGCAACCCGACGCCGATCGCCACGAGGCCGATCTCGTAGTGGGTCACGCGCACGATCACGATCCAGACCGTCGCGCCGGCGATGGCGGCGAGGAGCCCCAGTCCACCTGCGGCGAGCAGCCGCCCGACGCGCGAGCCGCCGTCGCGCGCCGCGAGGACCCGGTCCTTGCAGGCGGGACAGGCGATCGCGCCGTTCACCTGGAATTAGGCGTCGCCGACCTTGTCCTGACAGATTCCGCAGGTCACCTCGCCGCGTGGCCCGTCGCCGAGCTCGGCCTGGTCGAACTGCAGGGCGGCGTCTTCGGCCGGGACGTCCTTGTCGCTCACGGTGTACCCCCTGGATCGCGTGAGCGTACCGAAGCCGGGGGGTTCGTGCGAGGGGTTAGACGGGCCGGCGCCTACGCGCGGGGACGTCCGTGGCTTCCGCGGTACTCGCGCGCCCACGTCTCCCAGTCCGCGAAGGCCTCGATGCTGCGGGGCCCGATCTTCACGCCGAGGGCGCGCGCCTCGGTCCAGAGCGCGAACCCTTCCTCGATCGAGGCGCGGGCGACCCCGTCGTCCCCCTGCTTCGCGGCGACCTCGGCGCGGAGCGTGACCGCGATGACCCGGACGGAGAGCCGGTGCATCCGCTGGCTCACGCTCGAGCCGACCGTCTCGGTCGCGGCGCACACGGCGTCGACCGCGCCGCGCGCCTCGGCGAGCCGGCCTTCCCTGTACGCCTTGATCCCGCGCGTGAGATCGCGGGCGACGGCGGCGGAGCGGAAGAGGTCCCTCAGGCGTTCGAGCATCGGCGCATGACAGCAGGGAGTCGCCGCGGCATCAAGCCCCGCCGCTCGCCCGCCCGCCCGCCGTCAGAACGCGCGGCTCTGCGCGCCGTCCACGACCCAGCACGCGCCGTTCACCCAGGACGCCCGCGGCGACAGGAGGAACGTGACGACGTCCGCGACCTCCTCCGGCCGCCCCATCCGGCCTCCGGGGATCTCGCGGCGCACGAGCTCGGCGATCGCCTCCGGGTCGGCGCGGCGCCGCTCGTCCCAGCCGCCGCCGGGGAACTCGATCGAGCCGGGCGCGACGCTGTTCACGCGGATGCCCTCCGCCGCGAGGTCGCGCGCGAGCGCCTTCGCGAGGCTCACCTCCGCCGCCTTCGCCACGTTGTAGGAGGGGCCGCCGCCCGCCTCGCGGCCCCAGATCGACGCGACGAGCACGATCGCGCCGCCGCCGCGCCGGCGCAGCTCGGGCAGGACGCGCAGGCTCGAGCGGAGCGCCGGGAAGAGGTTCCGCTCGAGCACCGCGCGGAAGTCCTCCTCCGAGGCGTCGGCGAGCGTGCGCGCACCGGAGCCGCCGACGTTCGCCGCGAGGAGGTCCACTCCCCCGAGCGCGGCGACGGCGCCCGCGACGAGCGCGTCCACGCCGTCCGCGGTCGTGAGGTCGCCGGGGACGCCCGCGTGCGGCCCGGGGCCCGCGGTGCGCAGCTCGCGGAGCGTCGCGTCGATCGCCTCCGCGCCGCGCGCGCCGATCGCGACCCGCGCTCCCTCGCGCGCGAGGGCGAGCGCGATCGCGCGGCCGATGCCGCGGCTCCCTCCCGTCACCACCGCGACCTTGCCCGTGAGCCCGAGATCCATGACGCGAGAGTACCGGTCCGCGCGCCGCGCGGCACCTCGGATGGCTACGCCGGCGCGCTCGAGGGCGTCGCGGAGCGGGGTGGCGGCAGGAGAGGGAACGCGAGCGCGTCCGCATCCTCCTCGTCGAGCACCTCGAGCCCGTGCGCCGCGAGGAGCGCCGCCTGCTCGGGCGTCTCTGCGCGGAACCGGACCCGCTTCGCGCCGCGCCGCGCGCGCGCCCACGTCGCGAGCAGGGCCGCCGCGAAGTCGCACGCCTCGACCGCGTGCGTGAGGTCCACGACGAAGTCGCACGCCGGGGACTCGTCCATCGCGTTCCGGAGCGCCCACGCCGAGGCGCCGTCGAACGCCCCGTGGACGGCCAAGACGTCCGCCTCCGCGCTCTCCCAGCGCACGATCGCCGCGCCCGTCATCGCGTTCGAAAATTAGGCACGGGCCCGCGGATGCAACCGGGCTTTTGCATTATCATCCGCGCCCCTTGGCGCGCACCCGCCCCATCGCCATCCTCTTCGACCTCGACGGTACGCTCGTCGACACCGTTCCGTTCATTCTCGACGCGGTGCGGCACGCGTTCGAGGGCTATGGGCGCTGCCCCACGGACGCGGAGTGGATCGCCGGGATCGGGACGCCGCTCCGGACGCAGCTCGGCGCGTTCGTGCGCTGCGCGGAGGACGTCGAGGGACTCTTCGTCAGGTACCGGACCTTCTGGCTCGCGAACCACGACCTGCGGACCCGGCCCTTCGAAGGGGCGCTCGAGGTCGTCCGCGAGCTGTCCGCGGCCGGGCACCCCATCGGCGTCGTGACCGCCAAGATCGAGCAGGGGGCGCTCCGGACCCTCGGGCACGCGGGCTTCCTCCCGCACGTGCAGGCGATCGTGGGGGCGGATTCCTGCGCCAACGCCAAGCCCCACCCCGAGCCGGTGCTCCTCGCGCTCTCGCGGCTCGGACGGCCCGTGTCGGAGGCCGTGCTCATCGGGGACTCGCCGCACGACGTCGCGGCCGCGAAGGCGGCGGGCGCCATCGCGGTCGGCGCGCTGTGGGGGGCGTGTGACCGTTTCACCCTCACCGCGGCCGGGTGCGACCATCTGCTCGACCACGTCAGGGCTCTCCCGCCCCTCATCGAGACGCTCTAACGTCGCCGATGCGCCCCGTTCGCGTCCTCGTCGTGGACGACAACGATCTGCAGCGCGACGTCGTATCCGACGCGCTCGCGAGCGCCGGCTACGACGTGGAGGGCGCCTCGAGCGGCGCGGCGGCGCTCGACGCCGCGCGCGCGCGGCCACCGGACGTGATGGTGCTCGATCTCATGCTGCCCGACACGGACGGGGCGACGGTGCTCGCGCGCGTCCGGGCGGATCCCGCGCTCGCAGGCGTCCGCGTCATCATCGCGACCGGCGTGCGAGCCGCGAGCGTCCGCAGGCTCCCCGGCGTGGACGCCGTGCTCTTCAAGCCATTCGGGATGGGCGAGCTCCTCTCCGCCCTCGCGCCGCTCGCGGCGCCCGTCGCTCCCGCGTGATAAGACGTCGACGATGCGCATCGCGTACCTGGGCCCGCCGGGCACCTTCAGCGAGGAGGCCGTCGCACGCTGTGACCTGTCGCGCGGCGACGAGCCGGCGCCGTATCCCACCTTCGCGGACGCGTACGAGGCGCTCCGCCGCCGCGAGGTCGAGGGGGCCCTGCTCCCCATCGAGAACTCCATCGAGGGGAGCGTCGGCGCGACGCTCGACCTGCTCGTGCACGAGCCCGGCCCGCTCATCCGGCGCGAGGTCCTGCTCCCCGTCCACCAGCACCTGCTCGCGCGCCCCGGCACCCGCCTCGCGGACGTGAAGCGCGTCCTCTCGCACCCGCAGCCGATCGGGCAGTGCAGCCGGTTCCTGCGCGAGCGGCTCCCGGGCGTCTCGCTCGAGCCGTCGCACTCGACCGCCGACGCCGCGCGCAAGATCGCGGCGGGCGAGCCGGACGCGGCCGCCATCGGCTCGCGCGCGGCCGCGCAGCGGTTCGGGCTCACCGTGCTCGCCGAGTCGATCCAGGACGTGCTCGAGAACGTCACGCGCTTCGTCCTCCTCGCCGAGGCCGACGAGGCGCCCACCGGGCGGGACCGGACGAGCATCGCGTTCACGCTCGATCGCGACCGCCCGGGCGGCCTCTACGACGTGCTCGGCGAGTTCGCCCGCTGGAAGATCAACCTCTCCAAGGTGGAGAGCCGCCCGATGAAGGAGGCGCTCGGGCATTACGTGTTCTTCATCGACTTCGAGCGCCACCGGACGGAGGCCGAGGCGGCGGCCGCGCTCGCCGGGGTCCGCGCGCGGGTGGACCGGCTGCACGTCCTCGGATCCTACCCGCAGGCCACCGCGCCCTGACGGAAGCGCCGCGAAGTCGAAGGGCGCGCTCAGCCGCGCCGCGCCAGCTCCTCGCCGAGCGCCCGCAGGTGGTCCGGCCCCGCCCCGCAGCAGCCGCCGACGAGCCGCACCCCCGCGTCGAGCGCCGGGCGGAGCGCCGCCGCGAGCTCCGCGGGCGCCCGGAGCGCGCCCGGGAGGCCGGCGCTCGGCTTCGCGACGAACGGGATGCGCAGCCGCGGCGCCGCATCGCGCGCGAGGCCGTCGAGCGCCGAGCCGGCGAAGACGCAGTTCACCCCCGCCGCCGCGGCCCCGTCCTCCTCGACGGCGCGCAGCCACGAGAGCGGCGAAGCCCCGCCCGGCGCGACGAAGTGGCCGGCGCGCTCCTCGAGCGTGAAGGTCACGACCGTGGGGAGGCCCGTCGCCCGGGCGGCGGCGAGCGCGGCGCGCGCCTCGCCGAGATCGTGCTGGCTCTCGAGCCAGAGGAGGTCGCAGCCGGCCGCCGCGAGCGCTGCGAGGGGGCGCGCGTACCGGGCGGCGAGCGCCGCGGCCGGTGCGCCGGGCCCGAGCGGCGGTGCGAGCCCGGTCGGTCCGAGCGCGCCCGCGACGAGGCCGCCGCGCGAGGCGCTCCGCGCGAGCCGCTCCGCCCACCCGCAGAGCGCCTCGACGCGGGCCGGGTCGATCCGCGCCTCGAGCCTCGGCGCGGCGCAGCTGAACGTGCAGGTGAGGAGGACCCGCGCTCCCGCCGCGACGTGGTCCGCGTGGACCCGCGCGACCTCCTCCGGGCGCGAGAGGATCCACTCCTCCGGGAGCGCGCCCGCCGGGAGCCCGCGCCCGAGGAGCGCGGTCCCCATGGCGCCGTCGAGGAGGGTCGGCCCGCCGAGCATCGCGGTTCAGGCGCTGCGCGCGGCCGCGTCGTCGGCGGGCTCGGCGGACGCCGAGAAGAACTCGAGGAGCTCGGTCCGCATCCGCCGCGCGTCCTCGTGGCCGAGCTCGACGAGGTCCTCGGCGTACTCGCGGTCGAAGAGGAGGTAGCTCGCGAGATCCGCGGCGCCATCCTGCGAGGCTTCCGCGTCGGCGGCAGCGCGGCGGAGGAGGCGGGAGGCGAGCGTGCCGCGCCGCACCCGCCGCACGCGCCGCTCCGCGTGCTCGCGCGCGAGCACGCCGACGTCGCGCGACGGCCGAATGACGAGGTCCTTCACCTCGCGCATCGGCGTCGCGTCGCCGTCCGTGGAGATCGCGGCGAGGGAGTCGGCGAACGCGGGGCCGAAGGCGCGCCGCCCCTGGGCGACGATCGCGTTGATGCGGCGCAGCCGCTCGAGGTCGTAGTCGGTGTGGTCGAGCAGGAGCGCGTTCAGGATCCGGCCGAGCAGCGCCGCGGTCGTGGGCGGCTCGGTGTTCGTCGAGGGGAGCGGCGGCGCCGCGGTGCGCGCCTGCTGACGGAGCGCGATCACGAGGATCCGCTCCGCCCCGAGCCGGATCGCGGGCGCGAGCGGGACGTTCTGGCGGACCGACCCGTCCACGAACCAGGAGCCCTCGATCCGCACCGGCCGGAAGAGCAGGGGGATCGCGCCCGAGGCGAGGGCGTGCTCGGGCCCGATGTGACGCGCCCGCACCTCGACGAGCGGGTCGCGGCTCCAGCGCGGGAGCGGCCCGCGCGTCTCGACGAACACGACCGCCCGGCCGGTGCCGAGGTCGGTGGCGCTGACGGTGAGCGCGTGGAGGTGGCCCTCGCGGAGGTTGCGGTGGAGCCGGTCCCAGTCGACCCCCCGCTCGACGACGCGCGAGAGCGCCTCCGGCCAGAGGAAGTCGGAGATCCGCCAGGAGACCTGGCGCAGCCGGGTCGCGCGCAGCTGCCGCCAGACGTACACGGGCAGCGACGCGAGGCGGAGCGCGCTCCAGTGGAAGACGTCCTCGAGCCGGAGCGAGCGCCAGACGTCCACGAGCGCGTCGCCCTGGAGCTCCGGGCGATCCGCGTGCGACGCGAGGAAACAGGCGTTCACCGCGCCGATGGAGGTCCCGCAGATGAGATCGATCCGCGGCTGCGCCCCGAGCGCCTCGGCGAGCTCGCCGCGCAGGTAGCGGAGGACGCCCGCCTCGTACGCTCCGCGCGCGCCGCCACCGGAGAGGACGAGCGCGGTCCGGCCGGGGAGTGCAGGCGAGGAGGTCACGGCGCGATCTCCTCGAGGTGGCGCGGGGAGTCAACGAACACGGTGATCTTGGGTATCACGCCCGGCCCCTCCGGCGCGCGCACACTCGCGAGGAAGCGCGACGAGGAAGCGCGACGCGGTGACCGTACCCGCCCGCTCCCACGAAGCGGATGGACGGCATGTGGCGCGGATTCTACAATTCACGGGCCGTCTCCGCGCGAGAACGTACCGGGCGGGGCGCGCGCGGCGACGCGAGGGAGAGGTCGATGCGGCGGAAGATCCGGGTGGTCGGGGCGATGATCGAGAAGGACGGCTGCTACCTCATCACGCAGCGTCCGCCGACGGCGTCGCTGCCGCTCCTGTGGGAATTTCCGGGCGGCCGCGTCGAGCCCGGCGAGACCGACCAGGCGGCGCTCGCGCGCGAGCTGAAGGAGGAGATGGGGATCACCGTCGAGGTGGGCGATCGCTCCATCCACGTCGAGCACGCCTACGAGGGCTACGACATCGACTTCTGCGTGTACCGCTGCCGGCTCGTCTCCGGGCCGATCAAGCACGTGCGCGTACACACCCACCGCTGGGTGCGCCCCGAGGAGCTCGACAAGTACGAGTTCCCGCCCGCGGACGAGAAGAGCATCGCGAAGCTGCTCGGCCTCTAGGCGCACGCGAGCGGCGCGCAGGCGCGAAGCCCCGCGGGCGCGCCCCTTCGAGGCGCATCTCGCCCGCACCGTCCCGCCGCAGCCCATTGCCCGCCCCCCCGCCATGCACAGATTGCTCGGGAAGGGTGTGGGGAGGCTCCGTGCCGGCGGACGACAAGAAGGCCCAGGGGCAGCGAGCCGAGCGTGGTCGCGGGCAGCCGAGGATCCCGCTCGCGTCGCCGGCGGCGTGGCTCGTGCTCATCGCGCTCGCCGTCTTCCTGTTCCGCGCCTTCCAGGACGTCGGGGTCCGGCGCATTCCGTACTCTCAGTTCAAGGGGATGATCCGGCAAGGGTCGTTCGAGAAGGTCGTCATCGGCCCGGAGTGGGTGCGCGGCGTCCCGAAGAGCGTCGGCGGCGAGGCCGACAAGGGCGGGCAGGCGCTCCCCTACATGGCGACGCGCATCCCGGGCGGAGGCGACGACCTCGTCCCGGAGATCGAGAAGGCCGGGATCTCCTACGACGCCGTGGCGGGCGGCGGGATGGGCGACCTGTTCTGGATCTGGATCGCCCCGGTGGCGCTCGGGCTCCTCTTCTGGGCCTGGATGATGCGCCGGATGTCCGGGCAGCTGGGCCAGGGTCCGCCCGGCATCATGGCCTTCGGGAAGACGCGGGCGCGTGTCCACATGGAGCCGGATACCGGCGTCACGTTCGAGGACGCGGCGGGGATCGACGAGGCGGTCGAGGAGCTGCAGGAGATCGTCGAGTTCCTGAAGACGCCGGAGAAGTACCGCCGGCTCGGCGGACGGATCCCGAAGGGCGTGCTCCTCGTCGGCCCGCCCGGCACCGGCAAGACGCTGCTCGCCCGCGCCACCGCGGGCGAGGCGGGCGTGCCGTTCTTCTCGCTCTCCGGCTCGGAGTTCGTCGAGATGTTCGTGGGCGTCGGCGCCGCGCGCGTGCGCGACCTGTTCGCGCAGGCGACGCAGAAGGCGCCGTGCATCGTCTTCATCGACGAGCTCGACGCGCTCGGGAAGTCGAGGAACTCCGGGATGGTCGGGGGTCACGACGAGCGCGAGCAGACCCTGAACCAGCTCCTCGCGGAGATGGACGGCTTCGACGCGCGCGCCGGGCTCATCATCATGGGCGCGACGAACCGGCCGGAGATCCTCGACCCCGCGCTCCTGCGCCCGGGCCGCTTCGACCGGCAGGTGCTCGTCGACCGTCCCGACAAGCGCGGGCGGGAGAAGATCCTCCGCATCCACGCGAAGAACGTGAAGCTCGGCCCCGACGTGGACCTGCGCGCCATCGCCGCGCGCACGCCAGGGTTCGCCGGCGCCGATCTCGCGAACGTGGTGAACGAGGCGGCGCTCCTCGCCGCCCGCCGCAACAAGAACTGCGTCACGCGGTACGAGTTCGAGGAGGCGATCGAGCGCGTCGTCGCGGGGCTCGAGAAGAAGAGCCGCCGCATCAACGAGCGCGAGAAGGAGATCGTCGCGTTCCACGAGGCCGGCCACGCGCTCGTCTCGTGGATGCTCCCTTACGCCGATCGCGTCTCGAAGGTCTCGATCATCCCGCGCGGCCTCGGCGCGCTCGGGTACACGCTCCAGCTGCCGATCGAGGATCGCTACCTCCTGATGCGGAGCGAGCTGCGCGACCGGATGGCGGGCCTCATGGGTGGCCGCGTCGCGGAGGAGGAGGTCTTCGGCGAGCCCTCCACCGGCGCGTCGAACGACATCCAGCACGCGACCGGGCTAGCCCGCATGATGGTGCGCGACTACGGCATGAGCGTGGCGCTCGGCCCGGTGTCGCTCGGCGACGAGCACGGCCCCACTTTCCTCGGGGTGAAGGGGCTCGAGACGCGCATGTACTCCGAGCAGACCGCGCTGGAGGTGGACCGCGAGGTCCAGACGCTCGTCCTCGAGGCGCAGGACCGCGCCCGCGACCTCGTCCGCCAGCATCGCGAGAAGCTCGGGATGATGGCGGCGCGCCTGCTCACGGCCGAGGTCGTCGAGGAGGAGGAGATCCAGCGGCTCTGGGGCCCGAAGGTCGTCCGGCCGGGGACGATCGACAGCCGGGGCCACGCCGAGGCCCCGCCCGACAACCCGAACCACCCGGCCGCCGCGCACGAGCGTGCGTCGTGGGTCCAGCCCGAGGCGGTCGCGGGCACGCTGCCGAAGGACGAGGAGCCGTGAGGGGCGGCTCCGAGAGCCACGAGGCGCGCAAGGCGCTCTTCCAGCTCGGCATCCGGCGGGGGACGCTGACCTTGGACGAGATCGACCGGGCGCTGCCGCCCGGGAGCCTCTCTCCCTCCGAGCGCTGGCTCCTCTTCTACAGCCTCCGCGCCGCGGGGGTGGAGATCCGCGACCGCGGGGGGAGCTCGGTCGAGGTGCCGCGCGAGCCGCCGGGCGGCCACTCGCCCGGGCCGTGACCGCGCGCGCGACGGCGCGTTTGACACGCTCGGGCGGGTGCTTAGGTTCGCCGCCGGAGGTCGAATACGCATGTCCGATGAACGCCGGGACGCAGCCGCTGCCGGGGGCGAGGCGCCGGTCAAGGTGACCGATCGCCGCCGCTTCACGCCCGAGGGGGAGCCGCTCGACCCCGTCGCGCGCGAGGAGCCGCCGCCGAAGCTGCCCGAGCCCGACGAGCGCGACCGGCAGCTGGAGGAGCAAGCCGCCCGGATCGACGAGCTGTCGCGGGCGTACGCGGCGCTGATCGAGGACAACAAGGCCTTCCGTGGACGGACGGAGCGGGAGAAGGCCCGCGTCATCGAGGCGGAGCAGGCTCGCGTCGCGCAGACGCTGCTCGAGGCGGCCGACGATCTCGAGCGGGCGCTCGCGGCGGTGAGCGGCGCGGGCGAGGAGGGGAGCGACGCGCTGCGCGGCCTCGTGGACGGCGTGCGGCTCTCGCTCGGCGCTCTCCACAAGAGGATCGCCGAGATCGGCGCGATCCGGATCTCCGTCGCGGGCCAGCCCTTCGACCCGCACGTCGCGGAGGCGGTGGACACGGTCGCCGTCGCGAACGCCGAGCAGGACGGGATGGTCGTGCAGGAGGTGAGGGCCGGTTACACGATCGGGAATCGGGTCCTGCGCCCTGCGCGGGTGCGGGTCGGCCGCCTCGCACAGGCTTGATCCATCGCACCCGTTCGTCGACCCCGACCGTCCGTCGTGGGAATAGAATCCCGGCCCGCGCGTCAACGTGTCGCGACGAATCTTCCAACACCGCCATCCGAGGAGCGGGGCACCCATGAACCACGACATGCACACCATCCGTAAATCCCTGGCGTTCGCCCTCGCCGCGGCCGCGATCGCGTGCTCGCGCGACGGTCGCGCCGCGACCGGGCCGCAGCATGCCGCAGGGGCGGCCGGCGGCGAGGCGCTGTTCCGCGAGGCGGCGGCCCAGGCCCCCGCGGCGGGCGCCCCCGAGGCGCAGGTGCCGATGCAGGGCTCGCTCGCGCCGCTCATCGAGCGGCTGAAGCCGGCGGTCGTGAACATCTCGACCACCACCGTGACGAAGCACCCGCGCGCCGGGGGGCGGGGTGGTGGACCGCGTCCGCCGGAGGGGTTCGAGGACTTCTTCGAGCGGTACTTCGGGCGGCCGATGCCGGAGGGGCCGCAGGAGTTCCGCGGCCAGTCGCTCGGGTCGGGCTTCGTCCTCAACGCGGAGGGGTTCATCCTCACGAACAACCACGTCGTGAAGGACGCGACCGACATCCAGGTGATGCTCTCCGACGGGCGCCAGTTCGTCGCGACGGTCATCGGAAAGGACCAGCTCACCGACGTCGCGCTCATCAGGCTCAAGAACCCGCCGAAGGAGCTGCCCACGGTGATGCTCGGCAGCTCCGACGGCCTGCGCCAGGGGGACTTCGTCCTCGCGCTCGGGAGCCCGCTCGGCCTGCGCGACACGGCCACGCTCGGCATCGTCTCGGCGAAGCATCGCTCCGGCATCAACCCGGGCGGCACCTACGACGACTTCATCCAGACCGACGCCGCCATCAACCCGGGCAACTCCGGGGGCCCGCTCTTCAACCTCCGCGGCGAGGTCGTCGGCATCAACACCGCGATCGTCCGGCCCGACGTCGGCCAGGGGATCGGCTTCGCGGTCCCGATCGATCTCGCGAAGTCGCTCCTGCCGCAGCTGCGCGAGAAGGGGAAGGTCACCCGCGGCTACCTCGGCGTCCAGGTGTCGGACCTCACGCCCGACCTCGCCCAGGGCTTCGGGCTGCCGCCCGCGACGAAGGGCGCGCTCGTGCAGAACGTCGTGCCGCGCGGCCCGGCCGCGAAGGGCGGCATCCAGCCGGGCGACCTCGTCGTCGCGCTGAACGGGAAGCCGGTCGAGTCGGCGGGGCAGCTCACCCGCTCCGTCGCGCTCGTCGCGCCCGGCGAGAACGTCACGATGGTCGTGCTGCGCAAGGGGAACGAGAAGAAGCAGCTCCAGTTCAAGGTCGCGCAGCGTCCGGAGGACGAGGCCCAGGCCTCCGCCGGCGAAGGCGCGGAGAACGGTGGCGAGAGCGCCACGCCGGCGAACAAGAGCGCGAAGCTCGGGGTGTCGCTCGCGCCGCTGAACCCGCAGATCGCGCGGCAGCTCGGGGTCCCCGCGGACGAGGGCGTCCTCGTCGCCGAGGTCGTCGACGGCGGTCCGGCGCAGCGCGCCGGCGTCCGGCAGGGCGACGTGATCCTCGAGGTGAACCGCCAGGCGGTGAAGACGGTCGAGGACGTCGCCGCGGTGCTCGCGAAGACGAAGGAGGGCGACATGGCCCTCATGCGCGTCCGGCGCGGCGACTCCGCAATCTTCATCGCGGTGCCGGTCGGTGGGAGGCAGTAGCGTGGCGAGCGCAGGCGGAGCCGGATGAGGCTCCGCCGAAGCGAGCGGGGAGCTCGGGGGGGCGCGAGCTCGGGTCGCGAAGCGGACGCGAGCGAGGGCCCCCCCGCTACTACAGGATCCTCGACGCGATCTCCCTCCCGGTGCGCGCGTCGACGACGCGCACGGCGAGGAAGCGGGCCGCGACGCCCTCGACGTCGCCGGGCTCGCCCTTGCGCCGGAGCTTCCACGCCCTCTCCGGCGTGAACACGATCTCGAGCTCGATCGCGCCCGTGCGGAACGGGCCGTGGAACTCGAGCTCCATCGTGCCGGGGGGGAGCTTCCCGTGGATCGGGATGAGCCCGACGATCGGGTGGCCCGCGAGATCCTGCCTCGAGGGCGCGCCGTTCGTCAGCGCGAAGCCGCCGCCGCCGTCCACGAACGGCGTGAGCAGGAGCACGAATCGGTCGCCCTCGAGCGACGCGCGGACGAGCTGCGCGGCCTCGCTCACGCGCACGGTGAAGGTCTTGCCCTGGACGGCCTTGCGCGCGACGGCGACGTTCCGCTCGCAGGTCGCCCGCTCGAACGGATCCGTGCAACGTCCCACGTAGCGCGCGAGGAACGGCTCGAGCGCCTCGACCTTCTGGGCCTTCGCGGCGACATCGTCGAAGGACGCGCCGAGGGCAGGGGAGGCGAGGAGGACCGCGGCGAGCGGGAGAAGGGCCCTTGCGAGCGACATCGAGTAATCCTTGGTCTTCGGACCGAGCCGCGGCAGCCTGCCGCGGAGCCCTGGGTGGGGGCCGAGCTTAACCCGCCGCACCGGAACGAGGTCCCGCTCGTGGGCGATCGCGTGTCTCCGACATATCGGGCGAGGTCAGTATTTTGACTACATCCAACCACCAGATATCCTCCGGGTAGCTCGATGGCGGCGGCACCGGAGGCGGACATGCTCTTCTCTCGCAAGGATGCGCGAATCCCCGAAGCGCTCGATCGCAGGAACGCGATGCGCCTCGACAAGGTGTTCCGCGTCTATCTCGAGGGGGAGCACGGGATGGGGCTCGGCATCGCCCGCAACATCTCGGAGGGCGGCATGTTCGTCGAGACGCGCGCTCCGCAGCCGATCGGCTCGCAGGTCCGGATCACGTTCCCGGCGGACTCGGGCGAGATGAGCGCGGTCGCCGAGGTCCGGTACGTGTGCCACCTCCTCGGCCGCACCCCGGTCGCGGAGCGCGGGCCGCTCGCGCTGCGCGGGATGGGCGTCCGCTTCCTCTATTTCGAGGCGGACGACGTCGCGCCGGCCGAGGTCCACTAGCCTCCGGCGCCCGCGGCATCCGCTCCGCGCGCGCAGCGGCGACGGGTCGGTACTAAGATCCCGCGGACATGGACGCGATCGAGACGCAGGGCCTCACCCGGCTCTTCGACGGCAGGCCGGCGGTGCAGGACCTCGCGCTCTCCGTCCCGACCGGCGCGTTCTACGGCTTCCTCGGCCCGAACGGCGCCGGAAAGAGCACGACGATCAAGATGCTCACCGGGCTCCTCGCGCCGAACGCGGGGCGCGCGCGCGTGCTCGGCGTGGACCTGTCGCGGGACGGCCTCGAAGTGAAGCGCCGCATCGGCGTCGTCCCGGACGGCCTCTCCCTCTTCGAGCGGCTCTCGGGCGCGGAGCAGCTCCGGATCCACGGCCAGCTCTACGGCCTCGAGCGCCGCGAGGCGGCCCGGCGCGCGGACGAGCTGCTCGTCGCCCTCGAGCTCGGGCAGGACGCGGGCAAGCTCGTCGGCGAGTACAGCCACGGGATGAAGAAGAAGCTGGCGCTCGGGTGCGCCCTCATCCACGGCCCGCAGCTCCTCTTCCTCGACGAGCCGTTCGAGGGCATCGACGCGGTCGCGGTCGCCGGGATCCGGCGGATGCTGCAGGACCTCGTCGCGCGCGGCGCCATGACGATCTTCCTCACGAGCCACGTCCTCGAGGTGGTGGAGCGGCTCGTCACTCACGTCGGGATCATCCGGCAGGGCCGGCTCGCGGCGCAGGGGACGCTCGCCGAGGTGCGCGGGACGGGCTCGCTCGAGGAGGTTTTCATCCGGACGGTCGGGGAGGAGCGTCCCCCGGCGCAGGCGCTCTCCTGGCTCGAGGGCCCGGCGTGACCCCGCCGGCGGCGGCCCGCCCTGCGCGGCCGTCGGCGCTCCTCGCGTTCGCCGAGCTGCGCGCGCTGCTGCTGCTGCGGCGGCTGCGCGGCCGCGGGGGCGTCCCGGAGCTCGTCGCGCGGATCGCGCTCTTCGCGGTGGCGATCCCCGCGGGCCTCGTCTTCGCAGCCCTCTCGGGCGCCGGTGCCTGGAAGGCCGTCCGCTCCGGCGCATCCGGCGTTGCCGAGCTCGCGGTGACCGCGCTCTTCTTCGGCGTCTGGCAGACCTGGACGGCGGTGTCGATCTCCGTCTCCGAGCGCGAGGCGGTGGACCTGCGGCGGTTCCTCGGCTACCCGATCTCACCCGGCCGCGTCTTCGCGTACGGCCTCGCCGCGTCGG